>Ga0209064_1000308_pt1 | contig 112121 bp, 86 predicted proteins | sample Inofromicrocosms_FD_187498 | JGI IMG/M metagenome (GOLD analysis project Ga0209064, IMG submission 187498) | Mouse cecum microbial communities from Vienna, Austria - Inoculum for glucosamine and mucus D2O microcosms (SPAdes) (version 2) | ecosystem: Host-associated > Mammals > Digestive system...
TGAACTACTTCCGTCGTCGTGCCACCAATGCCTCCGCCGAGGCATTCAACTCTAAAGTCAAGATCTTTCGCTCACAAATGCGTGGTGTCCGCGACCGAGAATTCTTCATCTTCCGACTGGTCAAACTATACGCCTAAAAATTTAACATTCTCTTCGACTCAATTTAACATATGCACCGCCATTTCGGATTGGGCCCTAAAGGGTCAAGCCGAAATGGCGGTGCATGGATTTTGAGAAAAGTGTTAAATTTGTGGCATGAAAACCGCAGATGCAATATGGATGCAATTAGGGGTCAGTCCCAAAAACCGCCGTGTTTTCCATTAAAAAAGCAGTTACATTTTTGTTGTAACTGCCTGATTGTTTTTGTGGACCAGCTAGGGCTTGAACCTAGGACCTCCAGATTATGAGTCTGTTGCTCTAACCAACTGAGCTACAAGTCCGATGCGGAAATATTTTTGTTTTTCCGCTGCAAAAATACGAATTTATTGCTTTCTGACAAATTTTTGCCGGCTATTTTTTTACAAGCCGGCCGTCTTTCAGCGTGACGGTGTATTGTTTTCCGCGTTTTGTGGGGAAACTGAGTATAGAGTTGCCGTAGAGCAAACGGCATGCCTCGCCCGAGCCGGAAGTGATGACCGCACTGTCCAAAATGCCGGCTTTCCATCTCAGACTGACACCGAAATTGCCGCGCGCGCGCAGGCCTTCGATGCTTCCCTCTTGCCAGGCTGTGGGCAGGGCGGGCAGCAGGTGGATGCACCGGGCGTGGCTTTGCAGCAGCATTTCGGTCACGCCGGCCGTTCCGCCGAAATTGCCGTCTATCTGGAAGGGCGGATGCACGTCCCAGAGGTTGTCGGCCGTTCCGTGCTTGAGCAGGTTGCCGTAGAGCTTGTACGAGCGGTCGCCGTCGTGCAGACGTGCCCATTGGTTGAGCTTCCATCCCATGCTCCATCCGGTAGCCCCGTCGCCTCGGTGGTTCAGCACCACGCGGGCCGCTTCTGCCAGTTCGGGTTCGGTGAGCGGGGAGATGGTATGTCCGGGGTGGAGTCCGAAGAGGTGGTTCACGTGGCGGTGGTGGTCGTTCGGGTCGTCAATGTCGCGGCTCCATTCCAGCAGCTGTCCGTAGCGTCCTATGCGGTAGGGGACGATGCCTGCCAATACGTTTTCCCATTGCTTTACGTCCGTCTCGTCTTTGCCCAGGATGCGGGCGGCCTCGATGGCGCGGATCAGGATTTCGCGGGCCACGGCGTGTGTGAAGGTCGTGCCTTGGTCTATCGGACCGTGTTCGGGCGAGGTGCTCGGCGCAGCCGTGTAGGTGCCGTCGGGCTTGTGCCAGAGGAAGTCTTCCGTGAACTGGGCGCATTCCTTCATGATGGGGTAGGCCGTGTCGCGCAGGAAGTCGGTGTCGCGCGTATAGTCATAGTAGTCCCACAGGTGTGTGGCCAGCCACGAGGCAGCCATCGGGTTATAGTTCCATGACATGTCCTGATCTCTGAGCGGCGCGGTGAAGCCGAAGATGTTCGCGGAGATGTTGGCAGCCCATCCCCGGGCACCGAAGTAGGCGCGTGCCGTCTCACGTCCCGGTTTGCGGAGCAGGCGTATGAAGTCCGTCAGCGGTTCGGCGCATTCTGTCAGATTGGTCGGGAGCGACGGCCAGTAGTTCATTTGCAGGTTGATGTTGTTGTGGTAGTCCACGCGCCACGGTCCGTCCACGTTGTTGTGCCAGATGCCCTGAAGGTTGGCCGGCAGGTTGCCGGGGCGGGAGGAGGCGATGAGCAGGTAGCGCCCGTACTGGTAGTAGAGTGTTTCGAGGGCGGGGTCTGTAGCGCCGTTGCGGTAGGCTGCCAGCCGGCGGTCGGTAGGCAGTTCCGATCCTTTTCCCGCGAGGTGGAAGCGTACGCGGCCGAAGAGCGAGGCGTAGTCTTTATAGTGCGTCTTGAAAAGTTCTGCGAAGCTCTTTTTGGCGGCGTTCTTCATCCATCGGGCGGTAGTGGCCGACGGGTCTGTCCCTACGTAGGCCTTCGGATCGTTGAAGTCAGGGTCGTAGTTGGGCCGGTAGTCGGTATCAGCGGTGAGCAGAAACACCACTTCGTCCGCGCCTTTCACGGTAAGCGCGTTGCCTGCGTTGCTGACGGTTCCGCCCTGTGTCAGGGCTTTCAGCCGCACCACATATTCCATGCCGTTGTTGTCCAGCCGGCCTTTGAAGCAAAGGCCGTCGGTGCCGTCGGCCGTCCACTGACCTTCCGACACCGGGCTCTTGTCATAGGTGAGGCGCAGGTTCTGTTTCCCCGGTTGCGAGGCGGAGAAGCGGATGGCCAGGACGTTGTCCGGGTAGGAGATGAAGGTGCGGCGTTCGTACCGCAGGCCGTTCGAGGCGAAAGAGACCGTAGCGTAGGCCGAGTCCACGGAGAGTGCACGGCGGTAGGATGTGATGCCCTCCGGATTGATGCCGGTCTCGATGCACAGCTCACCCATCGTGGTGAACGAGCCGAAGCGGAATTCCGGTTCTCCCAGGGCTTCGTATGGTACCGGGCTGTTGAAGTTCTGCCTTGTCAGCCGTGCGGCTTTGTTGTCATCGCCTTCCGCAAAGGCCTGGCGTATTTCTTTCAGCACGGGGGCCGACTGCTTGTTAACGTTCCAGTAGTGGGCCGCACCTTTGGCGGTTCCGGGGCCGCCGCGCCACAGGGTCTTCTCGTTGAGCGTAATGCGCTCTACGGCCACCGATCCCATCACGTTGGCTCCGATGCTGCCGTTGCCCAGCGGGAGGGAGCGCTGTTCCCATTCGGGGTCGGAGTTTCCGTTGAAGTCGCCGGCGTTGACGGGTTTCCGGCCGTTGGTGAAGTTCTCCGGATGGCCACCATACCATGCGGCGCGGCCTTTGAGGCTGGTAGGCTGGTCGAACCAGACGGTGTTTTGTGCGGGCAGTGTTGTCGTCGCAAGCAGGCAGAGCGCGCTGCAGAGCAGTTCTTTTTTCATGGATGGATGTGGGTTGTGGCGGTGAACGTTTTTTTATTCTTTGCCGAAGGCTTCGAGAATGCGTCCGGCAATGTTCTGCATTTCTTCGGCAGGCAGTTGCAGTTTCTCCTTCCGGAAGTCCATATCGCCCTCGTTTTGCAGAGGGATGAGGTGGATGTGTGCGTGGTTCACTTCGAGGCCGAGCACGGCCATGCCCACCTTGCGGCAGGGGAAGACCGTCTTGACGGCCCGGGCCACGCGCTTGGCGAATATGGCCATTGCCGCCAGTTCCTCGTCTTCAAGGTCGAAGAGGTAGTCCGTCTCGCGTTTGGGCACCACCAGCGTGTGGCCTTTGGCTACGGGGCTGATGTCTAAGAAAGCATAGAAACTCTCGTCTTCGGCGCACTTGTAGGAAGGGATTTCGCCGGCTATGATTTTGCTGAAAATGGTCATGATGCGAAAAGTGCTTTGTTGATGGGATGATGATGATGGAGGGGAGGGAAGAGTGAGGGGTCAGCCCACGGTGATGTTCAGGATTTCGAGGCTGACGGTTCCCTGCGGGATCTTCACCTCCACCACATCGCCGATTTTCTTGCCCAGCAGACCTTGGGCGATGGGAGTGGTCGATGAGATTTTGCCCTCGCGCAGGTTGGCTTCGCTTTCGCTGACGATGGTGTATTTCATGACCATGCCGTTTTTCGTGTTTTTCATCTCCACGGTGGAGAGGATCTGCACGATGTCGCTGCGCAGTTTTGAGGCGTCGATGATTTTTGCCTCGGCAATGGTGGCCTTGAGCTGGTTGATTTTTGTTTCGAGCATGGCCTGAGCCTCTTTGGCGGCATCGTATTCGCTGTTCTCGCTGAGGTCGCCTTTGTCGCGCGCTTCGGCAATGGCTGCCGAGGCGGCGGGGCGGTCTATTGTTTCCATGTGTCGTAGCTGGGCTACCATTTTGTCGTAGCCCTCTTGGGTCATGTAAGCCATAATGTGTCTTCTTGTTTTAATTGAATGTTAGTTGGCCGGTGAGGTAAAAAAAACCGAAAGAACTCCTTACTCTTTTTCTGAGAGGCGGGAATCCTTTCATTTCACCTTGAACGTTGTGTTTCCACTGCAAATATAGGCCTTATTTTCGAGCACGGCAAATTTTTCGGGGAAAAACGGGATTTTTTGAAAAAGCCCCGACTGCATTTCCATGGTGTCCGAAATTCAGGTTCCGGCTGTGGAAAACCGGAAGTTTTCCACAGCCTTGGCATGCCACGAAATCTGAACGGAAGTTAATTAACATTTGGATTTCGCCCTCTGAGGTGTTATATTTGCACCAGCAAAGCAGAAGATCCCTGAAAAGCCGCCTATCGGGCGGCTTTTTTCGTCGCTTAACGTGAAAAAAACATCCTATCTTTTCTAAAAAAGGTCCTATCTTGTTCAAAAAAGATACTATGTTGTGAAAAAAAGGTCCCTTTCTGTATGTTTTCCCAAAAAACTGAAAGTTAAACAGTCTGCCTGATTCTTAAAGAACTCTAATGGGTGTGGCACGCAAAGGGCGATTTTTCGGGGCGGTCGCAGCGGTGGATTTGGGTGGATTTCCGATTCCTGGAAGATGAATCGGAAAATGAACAGACGCGGCGGTCATATTCTGCTGTCAGGCGGTATGGGATGTCACAGGAATTGTTTAATTTTGTCGTTGCGTTATTCCCGTCCGTGCGGGAAAACTCAGTTTGTTTTTTGGATACAGAAAGTAGAGTTATGCCAGTTATTGAAATAGATTCTCTCGGACACTCCGGTCTTGAAGTGTTCGGCATGCTGACCGAGGCGCAGCTGCGCAGTAGGTTGGAGCCCGAAAAGGGCATATTCATAGCCGAAAGCCCCAAAGTGATCCGTGTGGCGCTGGAGGCCGGATATGAGCCGCTGTCTCTTTTGTGCGAGCGGCGTCACATTACGGGCGACGCCGCGGACATCGTGGCGCGTTGCGTGGATGTACCGGTCTATACCGGCGGGAGGGAGCTGCTGGCCGCCCTGACCGGTTACATCCTGACGCGCGGAGTGCTGTGTGCGATGAGGCGGCCTCGCCCCTTTACGGTGGAAGAGGTTTGTCGCGAAGCCCGGCGCGTGGTGGTGATTGACGGGGTGACGGACACCACGAACATCGGGGCCATTTTCCGTTCGGCCGCGGCGCTGGGCATGGACGGCGTGCTGCTCACGCCCACTTCCTGTGATCCGCTGAACCGCCGTGCCGTGCGTGTTTCGATGGGATCGGTCTTTCTGGTGCCTTGGGCCTGGACGGACGGGACTTTTTCGGAACTCGCGCGCCTGGGTTTCCGCACGGCGGCCATGGCCCTGACGGACCGTAGCATTCCGATTGACGATTGCCGGCTGGCTGCCGAGCCGCGTCTGGCCGTTGTGATGGGAACGGAAGGAGACGGTCTGCCGGCGCAGACCATTGCCGCTGCCGATTATGTGGTGCGTATCCCGATGTCCCATGGAGTGGACTCGCTCAATGTGGCCGCTGCCGCCGCCGTGGCTTTCTGGCAATTGCGGTGAAGTGGCTTCCGGACAAGGGGGCAAAGGCTGTGGTATTTCCATTCAGGCTGATAGATTATTGCCGTTGCGTCTTTTTGGATGAAAGTTTGATATTTTTTTCTGGTTTTGTCGTAAATTTGCAGCCGATAAGTTCCGGTGTGTGGTGACATATCGGTTATCTGAATATATGAAGTAAGATTATTCATACAGCGTTTGCTATTATTCTGAGAACGTTCCGAAACTTGGCCGTAGAAGAACTCAAAGTAAGAATAAGTTGCGAATGCCTGCGTAGTTGTACGCGGGCACAACTTGTCTCTTTGAGTGGGTCAGGCCAAGTACCCGGAACGTGGACGAGTTGTTGTCCGCGTTCTGCGTATTTGGTTCTGGCTTTTGTTTTTAGTTTTTATGAGTGGGGCTGTATGGATGGATATAAAATTCAAACTAAAAACATACAATGAAGAATGTTGCGAAAATGAGGGAGAGTTCTGCCCTTGCCCCGAAGAAAGAGCGGCAATCCAATATGGAATTGCTGCGTCTGTTGTCCATGCTGTTTGTACTGGTGCTTCATGCCGATTATCTCAGTCTGGGAGATCCCACAGCCGAAGAACTCTCCCGGTCTCCCGTCGCAATGGCCGTGCGTGTAGGCATCGAGCAGGCGGCCATTGTCTGTGTCAATGTTTTTGTTCTCATATCCGGCTGGTTTGGCATCCGGCCTGCTTGGCGGGGATTTCTGAATCTCATGTATCAGCTCTTGTTTTGCGGTGTTCTGGTGTTGTTGTTTTTTCTTTGTTCCGGCAGGCCGGTGCCAGGTATCCTGATAGCGGAGTCTTTGTATGTGGGCTTGTCCTGGTGGTTTGCTCTGGCATATATAGGCTTGTATGTGCTGGCTCCTTTGCTCAATGCTTTTGTCGAGAGCGTTACGCGGCGGCAGCTGCGGAATTTTCTGATTGCTTTTTTTGTCTGGGAATTTTTTTACGGCTGGGTTAAAAATGTTTCGGGCTTTAATAACGGCTATTCGGTGCTTTCTTTTATAGGGCTTTATCTGCTGGCGCGGTATGTGCGGATGTATCTAGGGAACTGGTCCGGAAAGCGTGGATGTGTCTATGCGGGAGGATATGCGGTCTCCACATTGGTTTCCGCGTGGTTGAGTCTTGGGGCTCTTGCACTTGGGAAGCCAAGCATAGTCGCAAGGTTTACAGCCTACAATTCTCCGTTTGTCATTTTCGGGAGTCTGTGTCTGTTGCTTTTGTTCTCGCGTCTTGATTTCCGGAGCAAGGCGGTCAACTGGCTGGCCGTTTCCTGTTTCTCCATCTATCTGTATCATTGCCATCCGCTGGTGTTGCCGCATTTCACCAGCTTCTTCAGCGGGCTGTATGAGCGCTTCGGCGGTGCGTGGTATCTCCTCCTGGCACCGTGCTGCCTGCTGGCGGTGGGGATGGCCTGTATTCTGGCAGACCGTTTGCGCCTCCTGACGTGGAACAGGCTGTGGCCGTGGTTGCAGCGGAGCATCCCGGCACTGCGGAAATAAGTGTGAGGTTTTTTTCACGATCTCCATAAAATAGTTCCCGCTGCTCCTTCATGGAACAGCGGGAACTATTTTATGGAGATGTGCTATGGAAACCGTAGCTTACAGTTTCACCTTGACATTCTGAGAGTGTCCGGCGCATATAACGTTGACAACATATACGCCGTGCGGAGCGTTGAGCGGAATTCTGAAACTCTCGCCCGTTCCGCGGGCCGATGCCAGAACGCGGCCTGTCAGGTCGGAAACAAGAATACGTTTGGATTGTCCCTTAGTTCCGGAGCAGGTTACGGAAACGGCGTCCTTTTTCCCGTTTACCCGGATGGACGGAGCCGTACTACCGGTCTGAATGCCGGTGTCATCGGCTTTGGAGAGACGGTATACCTTGGTTTCGTGCGAAGCCACTCTTACCTGATAGGTGTCGGAGAAATTGCCGACAGCCTCTTTTTTCCAGAGGTCGCGGAAAAGATAGCTGGCGGATGCCTCAAGAGCCGGAATCGAGTGGAGATCTACTGTGACATTCTTTGCGGTGGAGTTCAGGTTGAGGATGGCCAGTGCCACATCGCCGTTTTCCAGGTCTTTGGCATAGATCTGTATGCCGTCCTTCTCGCCGATGAATTCTGCCTGCTGGCCCATGCGGTCCTGGTTGATGGCGATGAGTTCCTCGTTCGTGATGATGGCAAGGTCTTCGTTGCTGATGTTCCGGACATCGAAGGAGAGGGTCAGCGGAGAGGCCCACATACACCACAAGGCGAATTGTGTGCGGTATTCGGTCTGTGTCATTCCGGGTCCTGTCTGGCAGAGGTCGTTGGAAGATTTGCCTTTGCCGTGCAGGCCTACGCACATCATGTCGGCGTCGTTGAAGCGGTTCACACCGGCGTATGGCCAGATGTCCTTCATGCCCTCTATGCTTTGCACGATGCCTATTCCTCCGTTTCTGCCGATCCAGCAGTCGCGGGTGTCATAGGTGCAACGCCAGGTTGTGGCACCGGTCTCGGCTCCCCATTTCCACGGCTCTCTTGCTCCCCACTCGCACATGTAGAAAAGGATGTCGCGTCCGCTGTTTTTCAGCGCGTCGCCCATCTTCTTGTAGCGTTGGAGGGCACTCTGCCGGTCGCCCGGGGCGCCGCAGTAGTCGTATTTCAGAAGGTCGAAGTTCCATTCTGCATACTGTTTGGCGTCAATCTCCTCATAGCCGTAGGAGCCGAAAGCTCCGGCGCAGGTGCGGGCGGCAGCATCCGAGTATACGCCGAATTTCAGCCCCTTGCCGTGTACGTAGTCGGCAAGGTCTTTTAGGCCTTTGGGGAATTTCCGGGTGTCGTAAAGAGGTTTGTTTGTGCCGCTCTCGCGGGCTGCGGCATGCCAGAGGTCGTCCAGACACAGATACCGGTAGCCTGCGTCAATCAGTCCGTAGCGTTCGAAGGCATCGGCTACGGCGCGTACCTTGTCATCGTTGATTTCATTCTCGAAGACGTTCCACGAGAACCATCCCATGAAGGGCACGGGCTGCTGGATGCCGGAAGAAACTGTCAGCTTGATTGTCTCGCTGGAGGATTCGTTTCCGTTGGCAACGGTTGCGGTATAGCTGTATTCGCCCTCTGTGGTGATGATGCCTTCGATCAGGTTGCGGCGGGCGTTCCAGCTCAGTCCTTCGGGCAGTCCGCCCACTGTGACGGTGGCATCCGGACTGGCCGTCTTGATCTTTTGCATGAAGCGTACTCCCGGTAGCGAATAGACGGTAGTGGCACAGGCCAGTTTGGAGGAGATCTCCTCGGCCGAGACGATGACCGGTGGCGTGGAGTTCTGTTCCTGATATTCGAAGTAGGCGTTGGCCAGGTCGAAATGGTCGCAGGCGTTTCCGCCGGTTCCTTCGGGAAAATCAATGATGAGATATTTCCATCCGTTGCAGTCCACGTCAATGAGTGGAGTTGGTTTCTGTCCGTAGCGTACCGTGCCTTCCTGCACGACGTGAACATCGCCGTTTTCGGCTTTCAGCGAGACGCGGTAGTTGCAGATTCCATAGCTGCCTTCGTGGCCGGCCACGTTGTTCTTCACCTCGTCATCAATGCCTAAGCGGGCTTCGAAACGTGTGACGGCACCGTTGAGTTTTACGATGATCTGTCCCGTAGCGTGGGCGCCCACTCCGCTGGTATAGACGGTGTCGTTCAGGGTGATGGGATTGCCGTCAATGCTTTTGTTGGCCTTGATCGTTCCCCAGCCGTTCAGGGCTTTCGATATTTCAAGAGAACTGAGCGGAATGATGTCGGCTCCGTCTTTTCCGGTTGTGGGAAGATTGACGGTTTTCGAATTATCGTTGTACATTTGCTGCGAGGTTACGGTCACGGGTTTCTCGCCGCTGTATTCAAAGTAGGCATTGGCCCAGTCCACATGGTCGGCCCATGCCTGTGAGCCCTGTTGCGCGTCCAGTGTGATGTAGTCCCATCCGGTTACGTCGATGTCTAATTTGACGGATTCCTTGTCGCGGCGGTCAACAGTGCCCTGGGCAATGATTTTTCCGGTCTTGTCTCCGTTTACGTGTTTGCGGATCACGTAGTTGACAATGCCGTGGCCGGCTTTCGCGTCGGCACTCTCGGCCTCATCGTCTATTCCCAGACGGGCCACAAAGCGCGTGGCTCCGTTCAGTTTCACGATGGCAATACTCGGGGCGTGCGTACCCACTCCGCTGGTATAAACGGTGTCGCGGATGGTGATGGGGTTGTTGGCCGTGCTTTTGTCGGCACGTACGCGTTCTCCGTTCAGACAGCTGATTGTGCTGAGATCCAGCGAACTCAGCAGGCAGATGTTCTCCTCCGGCAGGGGGAGAGACGGTGATGTTGTCGGCTGTCATTCCTGCGGGAAGGGCTGCAAGGAGAGCCGCAGAGATAAAATTCATCATATCGTTTGATTACTAGAGAAAGTGAAGCCTTGATAGATTATTGGTTCCAATGGGCCGGATCCTTGCGCCAGGCGGCCAGTGTCTCCACATGTTCCGGGCGGATGTAGCCTGTAGCCAAAGCGGTTTCCACTACGGCTTCATAGTCCGTGAGGGTTGTCAGGTGTACTCCGGCTTCGCGGAATGCCTCTTCGGCTACGGGGAAGCCGTAGGTGTAGCTTGCCACCATGCCTATGACCTCGCAGCCGTGCTGCCGCAGGGCCTCTACGGCTTTCAGGCTGCTGCCGCCGGTGGAGATGAGGTCTTCAATCACTACGACTTTGGCTCCGGCGGCCAGTTCTCCTTCGATCAGATTGGTCAGTCCGTGGTCCTTCGGTTTGGGGCGCACGTATGCAAAGGGCAGGGACAGCTCCTCGGCCACCAGCGCTCCTTGTGCGATGGCACCTGTGGCAACACCAGCAATGGCTTCGGCCTCCGGATATTCTTCGGCGACAAGGCGGCTGAGTTCCAGCTTCACGAAATTGCGCAACGAGGGGTAGGAGAGGGTCTTGCGGTTGTCGCAATAGAATGGAGATTTCCATCCGCTGGCCCAGGTGAAAGGTTGCTCGGGCTGTAGCTTGATAGCTTTGATGTCGAGTAACTTTCCGGCAAAGATCTTTTTGAGAGTACTCATGATACTTATTTATTGGTAAATTGTTTTTCAAAAAGCAAAGATAGTGTTTTTTGATAAGTTTTACCTGTTTTGGGCGAAAAAAGCCCGCTTGCTTTTTCTTGCAATGAGATATGTACGGACTTTTGTGGCAATCCTTTATTTTCTTTGTTAATTTTGTGCGGATAAGACATGATGGGCCGCAGAAAGGGCCTGACCCGACGAATCTTTTTTACTTTATAAATTTTTTGCTGATGAATAAAAGAATTTTTTGGTTGCTGCTTTTTGTGGCCGCACTGTTCCGAATGAATGCCGCTCCGCACGATTTTAAGATCGAGAACGGAAAATTCCTGCTTGACGGGAAAAGCCTGCAACTTATTTGCGGCGAGATGCACTATCCCCGTATTCCGCAGGAGTACTGGCGCGACCGCATCCGCCGGGCCAAGGCTATGGGCATCAACACGGTGTCCACCTATGTGTTCTGGAACATCCATGAGCGCCGTCCCGGCGAGTTCGATTTCACGGGACAGGCCGACTTGGCCCGTTTCGTGCGTACGGCGCAGGAGGAGGGCATGTATGTGGTGCTGCGTCCCGGTCCGTATGTCTGTGCCGAATGGGACTTCGGAGGCTATCCCTACTGGTTGCAGAAGAACAAGGACATGGTGTGGCGCAGCGACAATCCGGCCTTTCTGGCCGCCTGCAAGCGCTATATCGACCGTTTGGGCAAGGAGCTGGCTTCGCTGACGGTGACGAACGGCGGCCCCATTCTGCTTGTGCAGGTAGAGAATGAGTATGGCTCGTATGCCAGTGACCGTGTCTATCTGGGCAAGCTGCGCGACATGATTCGCGAGGCCGGTTTCAATGTTCCCCTGATCACGTGCGACGGCGCGGGCCAGATGCCCAACGGATGGCTGGAAGGCGCGCTTCCCACGGTGAACGGTGCCGTGGGCGAGGACATCATGAAGAGCATAGACCGTTTCCATAAGGGAGGTCCGTATTTCGTGGCTGAGTTCTATCCCGCCTGGTTCGATGTATGGGGCAAGCGCCATTCGCGTCGCAACCACGAAGGCCCGGCCCGTCAGCTGGATTGGATGCTCTCGCACGGGGTCTCGATCAGCATGTACATGTTCCACGGCGGAACGAATTTCAGCTATACCAACGGAGCGAACGACAGCTACGGCTACGAGCCGCAGCCTACGAGCTATGACTATGACGCCCCACTCGGCGAATACGGTAATCCTACGCCCAAATACCATGCTTTCCGGGAGGTGATCGGCAAGTATCTGCCCGAGGGAGAGACTCTGCCCGATGTGCCGGAGCTGAACCCCGTGGCCACCTTCGCCCCGGTGGAACTGACGGAGACGGCACCGCTGCGCGCGGCGTTCGGCCGGCGTGTCAGGAGCGAAAAGCCGCTCACGATGGAGGATGTGGACATGGACTTCGGCTATATCCATTACGAGACGGTGGTGAAGGAAGCCGCCCGCGGAATGCTGGTGGTGAGAGAACCGCGCGACTATGCCGTGGTCTATGTGAACGGAAAAAGGATCGGAAGCCTGGACCGCCGTCACCGGCAGAACAAGCTGGAGGTGGACATCCCCGCCGGCGCGCGTCTGGAGATTCTGGTAGAGAACGTGGGACGTATCAATTACGGTGCGGCCTTGCTCCAGAACCGCAAGGGCATTACCGAGAAGGTGACGCTCTGCGGAAAGGAACTGAAGGACTGGACCGTGACACCCCTCCCGCTTTACGCGAGTGTGGTGCCGGGCGGCGAGGTGTATAAGCAGTTCCGCAAATCGTTCCGCAAGGCCACGGCGGCCGATGACGGACGGACCACGGAGAGCGTGTTCCGCCGGGGAACGTTCCGTCTGGACAAGAGCGGCGATGTGTTCCTGGACATGCGTGGCTGGGGCAAAGGTGCCGTGTGGGTGAACGGCCGCAGTATCGGAAAGCACTGGAACATCGGTCCGCAGCATACGCTGTATGTTCCCGGGCCCTGGGTGAAGAAGGGAAAGAACGAGATCGTGGTGCTCGATTTCGAGTCGGAAGGACGGCGTGCGGTGGCCGGACTGCCCGAACCTATCCTTGACTCTTTGGGAACGGACCGAAACCGCCGCACGGCGGTGAAGCGCGATTTCACCGGAACTCCCGTCATTGACGAAGGTGACATGATTCTGGCCGACAGCATGCAGCGGAAGGACGGATGGCAGCGCTTCGACCTGAAAACTCCGGCCACGTTGCGTCATCTCTGTCTGGAGGTGCTGACGGGTTATGACGGCAAGCATTCCTGCCTGTCCGAACTGGTGCTGAGAGACAAGGACGGAAAGGAACTCTCGAAGGACGACTGGAAGATCGCATACGTAAGCACGGAAGAGCCGGTGGAGGGAAATGCCGAACTGTTGGCGGACGACAATGTCCAGACCTATTGGCATTCGCAGTGGAAAGACAAGACCGCACCCTTCCCGCACCGCATCATCATCGACCTCGGCGAGATACAGACGGTGGCCACGGTCGAGATGCGTCAGCGCGGAGCCTCTATGCCGGTGTGTGTCAAGGACTTCCGCCTGTACGGCCGTCCGCAGTTCTTCCTGTTTAAATAATTAAATAAAATATGAAGGAGGCCGGTTCAAAAGATGAGAGAACCGGCCTCCTTCATATTGTTTTGCAACTTACTATCGTCAGCCTTGTTGCTGTTCCTGCCATTTTTCGCGTGCCAGTTCCTGCATGTCGGTCACGGTGTCCTTCTCGTCGACGATTTCGGTGCCCAGCATTGTCTCGATGACATCTTCCATGGTGACAATGCCGCGGAAGCAGCCGTATTCGTCTATGATGACGGAGATGTGTTCTTTCTTTGCCAGCAGCGTCTTCCATACCTGCGACACCGGTTCTTCCTCGCGGAAGGTGAGCACGGGACGCACGATGTCCGTCAGGCGCAGGTTGAATTTGTCCTCGGAGAGTTTTTCCAGAATGGTCTGCCGCAGCACATATCCCTTGATGAAGTCATCGTTCTCTTCGTTGTAGATGGGGATGCGGGAATAGGCGCGGAAGGCCGGATTCTCGTGAAACTCCTTCAGGGTGGTGCTCTCTTCGGCCATCTCGACCACAGAACTCGGGGTCATGATGGAACGGGCCGTTATGTCATCCAGTTTCAGCAGGTTCTGGATCATGCGGTTTTCCTTTTTCTCGAACACCCCTTCCTCGGCTCCTACGGAGACCATGGCCGAAACCTCTTCGCGGCTGACGGTGAGCGGGTGTCCTTTCTTGGGCGAGATGATGCGGGTGATGAATTCGGAAAGCAGCACGAGCGGATAGGTCACGACAACCAGGGCGTGAATGATCCGGGTGGACGGTATGGCCAGTATGCGCCAGTAGTTGGCCCCGATGGTCTTCGGAACGATTTCGGAAACTACGAGGATCAATAGCGTGAGGATGGCCGATGTGAGGGCGAAGAACTCGTTGCCGAATATTTTTTCGGATTGTGCGCCTACTCCGGCGGCTCCGACGGTATGGGCGATGGTGTTAAGGGTAAGGATGGCCGAGATGGGTCGGTCGATGTCCTGTTTATAGTCTTTGAGCCTCAAGGCCGTTTTGCTGCCTTCCATTTCTTTCATGGTGATGAAGGACATGGGTGCCGAGAGCAGGACGGCCTCAAGCACCGAACACATAAAGGAGATAAAGAGAGCTGAAAAAAGATAAAGGAGTAATAGCCCCATTTTTAATTGAATTAGTGTAACAATATCCGTGTCGTTCCCTGTTTGTGGAGACGGGCCACGGAGTGCCGCATTTTCCTGTAGCACCGATAATGTGGCAAAGTTAGCTATTTTTTACAGAATTCGGGCCTATATTTCCGTTACTTTTTGGTAAAACCGATTTTTTGAGGATGTTCGGAGGGGAGAGACCGGAGGATGCGGCGCACTCCTTCGCGTATGGAGGCGAGTCCGAAATCTTCGGGCCGTATTTCCTCGGCCGGCAACCAGAGCAGTTCGGCGGCATCGTCGGCGGCCTGCGGCTGCTCGCCGGCTTTCAGGCGGCAGCGGAAGAAGGCGTCGGCCGTGTGTACCTCGAAGCCGGAATACGTGTAGGTGTTGGGCAGGGAGAACAAGTATTCCTCTATCTCCGCTTCCGCGCCCGTTTCCTCGCGCACTTCGCGCAGCAGGCCTTCGTCAAGGCTCTCGCCCGGGTCAACGAAGCCTCCGGGCAGATCCAGTGTACCGCGGGCCGGTTCCAGCGCCCGACGGGTCACCAGCAGTTCGCCGCGTGGGTTGAAGATGACCGCCACGGTCGAGGCCGAGGCATTGTGGTAGTATACAAAGCCGCAGGCCGGACACCGGCGGCTCCGCGTGTCGTGGTCGGCAAAGCCGGAGGCGCCGCAGCGCGGGCAGAACCGGAACGAGGCAAGGGGATGGGGATTCATGGTCGTTATCGGTAAATCAGGGTTGTCAGTCGTTCGGGAGCGTATATCTCGGCGGCGGCCGCCTGCACCTCTTCCGGCGTGAGCGCCGCAAGGCAACCGCAGAGGCCTTCCACGTCACGCCATACTCCGTAGTGGGCGAAGGTCTTTCCCAATGCGAGCGAGTAGCTTTCGGAGTTGTCGCAGGCAATGCCTATCTGTCCTGTCAGCTGTTTTTGGGCGGCCGCGAGTTGTGCGGTTGTCAGCGGAGTGGCGGCCAGCCGGTGCAGTTCGCGGTGTATCAGCCGCAGGCAGCGGTCGGTGTCGTGCGTGTCGCAGCCGAAGTATACCGTCCACCATCCTGTGTCGGGGTAGGTGGAGAGCGAAGAGTCCACGGAATATACCAGTCCCGCCTTCTCGCGTAGTGTGATGTTGAGGCGCGAGTTCATTCCAGGTCCGCCCAGCAGGTTGTTGAGCAGTAGCAGGGCGAAGCGCCTCCGGTCGTGTCCGCCGTAGGCCGGCCCGCCTATGAGCACGTGGGCCTGGTGGGTGCCCTTCTCCACGATGCGTGTCGTGCCCGGCCGGAGCGCCGGTGGCGGGGTATTGCCGGCGGCGGTACATATTTGGGGCCCTGTTGCGGGAACGGGAGTGGAGTGGTATTTTTCCAGACAGCGTACGATGCGTCCGAAGGGCAGGTCGCCGTAGACGTAGAAGACCGTATTGGCCGGATGGTAGAACTTCTTCGCGAAGCGGTGTGCATCGGCCGTTGTGTAGCTGCGCAGCCGTCCGGCTTCGCCCAGAATGTCGCGGCCCAGCGGATGCCCGTCAAAAAGCATGGCCTCGAACTCATCGAAAATCAGTTCGGCCGGTGCGTCCCGGTAGCTTTCTATCTCGTCGCAGATCACTTCCACCTCGCGGTCTATCTCGTGCTGCGGATAGGTGCTGTGGAAGACAATGTCCGTGAGCAGGTCCACGGCCCGTGCGAAGTCCGGGCGCAGCACGGTGGCATAATAGACCGTTTCCTGCTTGTTGGTAAAGGCGTTGAGGTCGCCGCCCACCCGTTCCAGTCCGTTGGCGATGTGGCAGGCGCGGCGGCGTTCCGTGCCTTTGAAACTCATGTGCTCGATGAAGTGCGCCATGCCCGCGTCGGCGGGGTCTTCGTGGCGTGTTCCCGCCATGACTACGTAGCCGCAGTAGACTACCGGCGAGGACGACATTTCGTGGATGACGCGGAGGCCCGAGGGCAGGACTGTCTCGTGATGTATCGGCATAGTGTGTGGTGAAGTGTTATTTTTTTCTGAAGTAGCGTCCCACTACCGGCAGGCGTGAGGGCGGGAAATCATAGTGCATGGCGTGGGCGGCGAAGAGGGCGATGCACACCGTGTTGGTCCCCAGCCGGGCCCACAGCGGCCAGGCCTCCGGCACCATTTTCATCACGATGAAGAAGAAGGCGGCCAGCAGCACGTACACGCCGATGCTTTTCAGCGGGTAGCGGATGGGATAGTAGTGCTGTCCCGCAAAATAGCTCAACACCATGGCCGTGGCGTAGCCGGCAAAGCCCGCCCACGCGCAGGCCATATAGCCGTAGCGGGGGATGAAGAGCACGTTCACCGTCACCAGCACCAGGCAGCCCGCGCCCGAGAACCATGCGCCCCAGACGGTGCGGTCGGTCAGCTTGTACCAGAAGGACAGGTTGAAGTACACGCCCATCATGATCTCGGCCGCCATCACCACCGGCACCACGCGCAGGCCTTCCCAGTAGTCGCGGCCTATGAGATATTTCAGTATGTCTATATAGCCCATCACCATCAGAAAGGCCAGAAGCGTGAAGATGATGAAGAATTTCATGGCTCGGGCGTATGTCTCGCGGCTGTTCCTGTCGTTCTGTCCTGCAAAGACAAAAGGCTCGTAGGCATACCGGAAGGCCTGTGTGATCATGGCCATGATCATGGCGATCTTCACGCAGGCGCCGTAGATGCCCAGTTGCACCTTGCCTTCGGTTCCCTCCACCACCCGCGGGAATATCATTTTGTCGGCGGTCTGGTTCAGGATGCCCGCGATGCCCAGTATCAGCACGGGCCAGGCGTATGCCAGCATGCGCCGCAGCAGGGCCGGGTCCGGCCGTTGGCGCAGGCCGGTCAGCTCCCGGCGGAAGAACAGGGTGACGAAGGCCGTGCAGAACAGGTTCACGGCGAAGGCGTAGAACACGTCGCCGCAGTCGAGTACCAGGAAGAACAGCAGGTTCAGCAGGATGTTCAGGAAGATGAACAGCAGCTTCAGTGTGGCGAACTTCAGCGAGCGGCCCTGGTGGCGCAGGTAGGCGAAGGGGATGCACTGAAAGGCGTCGATGGCCACGCAGACAGCCATCATTCCGATATATTCCGGGTGGTCGGCATAGCCGATGGCTGAGGCGACGGGGTCCAGCAGCAGCAGGACGGCCGTTGCGAAAAGTATGGCCACACCGCTCACGGCCGCGAGGGCGGTCACGTAGACGCGTTCGGGGTTCTCGTCCGTTTTGTTCACGAAGCGGAAAAAGGTTGTCTCCATGCCGAACGTCAGCAACACCAGCAGCAGGGCCACGTAGCTGTACACTTCGGTGATGACACCGTATCCGCCCGAAGCGGCCGCCAGTTTGGCCGTATAGAGCGGAACGAGCAGATAGTTGAGAAAACGGCCCACGATGCTGCTCAGGCCGTAGATGGCCGTGTCTTTGGCCAGCGATTTCAGGTTTGCCATGATGGTTCGGGTTCAGAGAGGTCGGGATGTTTCTTTTTTTCAGCCGAAGAAGAGGTAGCATACGCCCACAGCCGCCGCAATGCCGGCCACGTCGGCCAGCAGGCCGCATACCACGGCGTGGCGGGTGCGCCGTATGCCGACGGAGCCGAAGTAGACGGCCAGAATGTAGAACGTTGTGTCGGTGGAGCCTTGCAGGATGCTGCATAGGCGGCCGGTGAACGAGTCCGCGCCATAGGCGGTCATCGCATCCACCATCATGCCACGGGCGCCGCTGCCGCTCAGGGGCTTCATCAGCGCCGTGGGCAAGGCCCCGGTCCACCGAGTGTCCAGTCCGGCCAGTTCGGCACATCGTGTCACCGCATCCGTCAAGCCGTCCATGGCGCCCGAGGCGCGGAACACGCCGATGGCCACGAGCATGGCCACGAGGTAGGGAATGATGCGCACCGCCGTCTCGAAGCCTCCTTTCGCACCTTCGATGAAGGCGTCGTACACGTTGATGCGCCGTCTCAGGCCAGCCACGATAAATGCCGTGATAAGGCTGAACAGCAGTACGCCCGAGGCGGTTGTGCCGGCAGTGTTCATCGCCGCCGTGTCCAGGCGGGCGAATGTCCAGACCAGCAGGGCCACTCCGGCCGACAGACCGCCCAGTGTGAGCAGCATCGTACGGTTCAGGAGAGGGATGCGCTGGTACAGGCTGGTGGCAATGATACCTGCCAGGGTGGAGAAGAAGGTGGCGATGAGCAGTGGTATGAACACATCGGTGGGCTGCGCCGCACCCAGTTGTGCGCGGTAGACCATGATGCTTACGGGGATGAGGGTGAGGCCGCTCGTGTTGAGCACGAGGAACATGATCATCGGGTTCGAGGCCGTGTCCTTGCGGGGATTGAGCTGTTGCAGCTCTTCCATCGCTTTCAGGCCCAAGGGGGTGGCGGCATTGTCCAGTCCGAGCATGTTGGCCGAGATGTTCATGAAGATGTTGCCGAATACGGGATGTCCTTTCGGGATGTCCGGAAACAGCCGGCCCAGTACGGGGCTGAGCAGCCGGGCCAGCGCCCCCACCGCTCCGCTGCGTTCGCCGATCTTCATCACGCCCATCCACAGTGAGAGCACTCCCGTCAGGCCGATGGAGATCTCGAAGGCCGTGCGGGAGGTCTCGAAGGTGGAGTTGATGATGGCGGGAAACACTTCCGTGTCGCCCATGAAAAGCAGTTTTCCCGTCGCTATGACGAAAGCGATGAGGAAAAAGGCTATCCAGATATAATTGAGTACCATATAGTTGTGTGTTTGAGCAGGGAGCGTGTCGGTTCCGCCTCCTCCGGACGGGGACGGCCTCCGGCTTGCAAATTTAGGGATTAATTGATAAATCCTTTCTGCCGCGGCCGAAAAAATAAGCACCTATACAAAAAGTGTGCCAAACCGCACAGGTCCGAAAACCGTCCGGTTGCGATTTCGGTCTTTTTAATGGTTGGGGACAAAGTTTAACTTTCAGGTTTTTCGGAAAAACTCCGGGAATGGACCTATTTTTCACAACATAGTATCTTTTTTGAACAAGATAGGACCTTTTTTAAAAAAGATCGGATGTTTTTTTCATGTTAAGTGTCGAAAAAAAGCCGCTCATAGGCGGCTTTTCGGGGTTTCTCTGCTTTGGTAGTGCAAATATACAGCCTCAACGGGCGAAACCCAAATGTTAATTAACTTTCGTTTAGATTCAAAACCGTCATTTTTTGCTGCCGACCGTTTCCGGGAGAATGCAAAGAGGCGTGAAGGGGGGGCTTTTTCCGGAACATACCGGCACCGGACACCACGCCTTGCAAAACGCGGTGTGGGAGCGTGGCGGTTCCGCTACTTTTCACTACCTTTGCCCTCAATATGGCAGACGACGCATTTGACATCCGTTCGGAGCAACGTGCTCCCACCGGAACCGAAAAGGAATTTGAAAACGCTTTGCGTCCGCTCAGTTTCGACGATTTCAGCGGACAGCAAAAAGTGGTGGAGAACCTGCGTATCTTTGTCGAGGCGGCAAGGTATCGCGGCGAACCGCTCGACCACACCCTGTTGCACGGACCTCCGGGACTGGGCAAGACAACGCTTTCCAATATCATTGCCAACGAACTGGGGGTGGGCTTCAAACTGACTTCCGGCCCCGTGCTCGACAAGCCCGGCGATCTGGCGGGGCTGCTCACCAGCCTCGAACCCAACGATGTGCTTTTCATCGACGAGATCCACCGCCTGGCGCCTGTTGTGGAGGAATATCTCTATTCCGCCATGGAGGACTATCGCATCGACATCATGATAGACCGCGGCCCGGCGGCCCGTTCCATCCAGATAGACCTGAATCCCTTTACGCTCGTGGGGGCCACTACCCGCAGCGGACTGCTCACGGCTCCGTTGCGTGCCCGCTTCGGCATCAACTTGCATCTGGAATATTACGATGCCCTGACGTTGCAGAGCATTATTTGCCGCTCGGCGGATATCCTGCGCGTCCCCATCGACCGCACGGCGGCCGCCGAGATTGCCGGACGCTCGCGCGGAACGCCGCGTATCGCCAACGCCCTGTTGCGGCGGGTGCGCGACTTCGCACAGGTCAAGGGAAACGGACGCATTGACGTCGCGATAGCGCGCTACGCGCTCGAAGCCCTCAACATCGACCGCTACGGACTGGATGAGATTGACAACAAGATCCTGCTTACTGTCATCGACAAGTTCAAGGGCGGACCCGTGGGCATCACGACCATCGCCACAGCCATCGGCGAGGACCCCGGTACGCTGGAGGAAGTATACGAGCCTTTCCTCATCAAGGAGGGGTTCATCCGCCGCACCCCGCGCGGCCGCGAAGTAACGGAGCAGGCCTACGCCCATCTGGGACGCACGGATTCCGCACGGTCCGTACAACCCTCTCTTTTCTGATATGTTTCCTGTTTAAAATACAATATACAGATGATCACTTACGATACCATCAATGTCTCCATGCCGGCCATCTCGCGCCGTACCGTCTCGGCATGGGTCAAGGCCGTTGCGGCGGCCCGTGGCAGGCGGACGGGCGACATTGCCTATATCTTTTGCGATGACGGGAAGATTCTGGAGGTGAACCGGCAGTTTCTCAATCATGACTACTACACGGACATCATCACCTTCGACTATGGCGAGGGCGACCGCATCAGCGGCGATCTGTTTATCAGTCTGGACACGGTACGCTCCAATGCCGAGGAACTGGGCCTGCCATACGAGGAGGAGCTGCATCGTGTCATCATACACGGCATCCTCCACCTCTGCGGCATCAATGACAAGGGACCGGGCGAGCGGGAGATCATGGAGGCCGCAGAGAACGAGGCCCTGGCCTTGCTCCGGACGATGGACCGGGGCTGAGGCTCACGGAGAGATGACGGAGAACACGGAAGTGCCGGCAGTTTCGCGAAAGGAAACTGCCGGCACTTCCGTGTTTCTCGGCTGGTCCGTTTATTCCACCGTCAGGACGAAATCTGTTGTCTGTCCGCGGAATTCGGGCGCGTAGAGGCTCTGTATCTTCGAGGTGCCGCAGTGGTAAGTGCCCGGACGGCTGGCGAAGAACTCTTCCGTAAACTCGTGGGTGCCTTTGCGCATCTGCTCGAAGTTGTATTCGGTGGAGGCGTCGCGCACCACACGATAGGCGGGCAGGGACGTTGTGGCGACATATCCGGAGAGCGGCTGAACCGGTTCGAGACAGGCGGCGCGCGCGGAGCGCAGCACCACAAAGTCATAGTCTCGGTCGGCGGTGAGGGTGAACACCTTGCGCAGGCGTTCTCCCTTGCGCACTTTGTCGCCTGTGCGGAGGAGCCGCCAGGTGCCGCCGCGCTCCACCTGTACGAGGCAGGTCACACCGAGCCCCTTCGACGAAGCGGCCACATCGGCCGAGGGAACGGTGCAGGAAGTTCTGACGCTTCCCCAGGAAAGTCCCTTCGTGCGTTTGTTCAGCGTGATGCTGTTGGCTGAGAGTGCGGCCTTGTCCGTATAGTCCTCGCGGCTGTAGCCTACCGTGCCGGCGGCTTGTGTGCCGGACGGCGCGCTGGCGGCAACAATGGTGCGTCCTTTGTTCAGGGTGTAGAGGAGCGGCTGCGTGGTTTCGGTGACAGACATGACGGTTCCGTCCTTCGGTGCGCGGGCCAGCAGGGCATAAACGGCATCGGCCGTGGCGCGGCTCGTTTCCCAGCTTTGGGTGCGCTTGGCTTGCATCAGCCACAGACGCATCTCCTCGGCTATCGGATCGTTGTCGGGTCGCAGGGCCGTCAGCGCCTCGATGGCGGCCGTCTGTGTGGGAATGCGGTAGGAGGCCCATGACCATTGTGCCCGGTCGGTGTCGAAATAGCGGCCCGTTTCGGGCGAGAGGACCGTATGTTCAGTCAGGCTTTGCAAGGCGGCCAGTGCAGGCTCGGTGCGGCCTGCGGCGGCCAGTGCCACGGTGACAAGGGCTTTTCCGTACATGGTCTGTCTCTTGTCGGGGCGTTCGGCCTTGTCGAGGAGATAGCGGGTGTCATTGTCCGGTTTCAGGCCCATGAGCGCGCGCAGGTAGAGGTAGCGCAGGCTGGCCTCGTCGAGTGTGGCGGTCTGTTTGTGCTTGCGTTCGTATTCCTTCATGCCTAACACGGTCTTGCGGATCTCGTCCTTCAGAAAGGCCAGTGCGCGTTCAAGGGGCTGTGTCGCGGTGCGGTCGCCCGTGAGCCGCCGGGTACGGGCCAGCAGAACGGCCACTTCGGAGGTGATGTAGGAATTGCCGCGCATGCCTTTGTACCAGCTCCAGGACCCGTCGGGAAGTTGCAGGCTTCGCAGCTGGTCAAGGGCCGTATGGCGGCGGATGGCGGACAATTCCGGATTGAGCAGATCGGTCAGTGCGGCGGCGCGTTCCGTTTCGGAGGCGGCATGGGCTGCCCACGGAGTTTCGGTCAGCAGAATCTCGTTCTGGGTGGCGAGGGGCGAGAGTACGCCGTTTTCCTTGTCCGTCTTTTCAGGGAAAGAAGCTCCGGCCTGTTTCAATGTGCTGGCCAGCGAGGAACCCAGTGTGAGGGCATAATAGCGGGTGGCCCATTCGGCGGCGCTGTGGCATTCGTCGTCAGCCAGAACGGGCAGGGCGCTTACGGCGTACCAGGTAGGATTGCTGGCCGTTTCCACTGTCAGACGGCGGTCGGAAGCCTGCTTTGATCCGTTCCAGAGAGTGTCGATGCGCAGGGTGCGCATACCTGTTTCCGTAACGGAGAAGGGCAGGCTGCGGGTCACCTCCACGCGGTCGGGCAGGATGGGGAGCGGATGCTCTTCGCCATCGCTGAATCCGTTACCGGCCGCTACAACGCGGCAGGCCAGGAGGTTGTATCCGTCGGGTGCCGTGAAACCGAAGTCGCGGGAGGTGGCGCCGGAGGGCACGAGGCTGAATTTCTCGTTCAAGGTTTTTACCACACGGTTGGTCTGCGGGTCGGTGAGCTGCCAGCTCAACGTGCCTTCGATGGGACGGTCCGTCAGGTTGCGCAGAATGGCCGACAGGACAACGCGGTCGCCGGTGCGGACGAAGCGCGGCAGGGCCGCCTGTACCATGAAGTCCTTTCGGGCGATGACGGTGGTGTCCAGCGTTCCCGTCTCCATGCTACGGGTGTGTGCCAGTGCGTTGAAGTTCCAGGATGTGAGGCTCTCGGGCAGGGTGAAGGAGATGCTCACCCCGCCTTCCGCATCGGTGCGCAGCGCAGGGTGGAAGAATGCCGTCTCGGCAAAGTTGGAGCGCGGCGTTACTCCGGTCGGCGCGTCGGAACCGCCGGCATCGGCCTCTTCAGTCGGAGGAGCTGCCTCGGCGGCTTCCATTTTGGCCTCGTTCTTCGTGTCGACGGCGGCATTCTGGACAAAGCTCATCTGCTTGGCCGTCCGCAGCATGCCGAGGCCTGCTGTTTTTCCCGTTGCCAGGAAAGAGTAGACGCGGGAGTTCCCGAAAAGTTGCTCGTTCCAGGACGTGAAGAGCAGGTTGTCGATTGCCAGAGACTTGTAGGGAAGTGAGCCGTACAGGTAGATTTCCGGCAGGTAAGGGGTGTCCCACCGGACGAAAGGCAGGTTGCGGCCGAAATAGAGGGAGACGTTCCATGGATTGCTGCCGAAGGCATCGAGAGAGGCATCGTAGAGACGGGCCATCAGTGAGGCCTCAGCCGGAGAGCCGTCGGGATGCGTGATCCGCAGGCGCCATTCTTCCTGCTGTCCCGGAACAAGCCGGTTGCGGAAGGTGCTCCATTGCAGGCAGAGCCGTTTGTCGGGCCGGGGCTTCTCTACAGGGGCGGAGAGGCGGTAGAGTTTTCCGTCCTTGACAAAGGCGAAGGTTGCCGTGGCTCCGTCGCCGTATTCTGGACGGTAGGCGAGACGGAAGTGCAGCAGGCTGTCCGAGAGAACGAAGCGGCGGCTCTCTGCCATACCGTTGCCGGAATAGAGATCGTAGAAGAGAGTCACGCTGTCGCGCGGCGATCCGATGATGACGTGTACGCTGTCGCGGGCGGTGCTGTGGCGGACGTATTGCCAGAGAACGGCCGGTCCTGACGGCCGGGTATCCGTTTCGGAGAAGAGCAGCAGGCGGCAGGTGTCGGGAGCCGTTCCTCCGATGCGGCTGATGATGTCGTATTCGCCCGACGGCAGTGTCGTGAGCATGGTGGGGCGGAAGGCCTTGCCGCTGGTGAAGGTTGTCTCGGCCACGGTGCGGCCGTTCTGCAGGACGGTGCAGCTGCCTTGTCCCGTCAGGTTGCGGCCGTTGGCGTTGACGTGCCGCACGACAACCTGGGGCAGGTTCTCTTTGCAGACGGAAGCGGGCCAGGACGTTTCGATCCACGATTTGCGGCTGGCCGTGGCAACGGTCTGGGAGGTTGAGACCGTCTCGCCGTTCTCGGCCGTCACATCGGCCGTCACGATGTAATGGTAGCGGTCGGGGAAGCCGGGACGGCGGTCCGTTGCGGTTTCCTTTTTCAGGTATACGGGAATGCGGAAGTGTCCGGCGCTGTCCGTGACGGTCTCGCCCGTGACGGGAACCGTTTCCGAAGCGTTGCCACGGTATGGGAACGCATGAACGTTGATGTGGTAGCGCACCCCTGCGCCGCTTACGGGCAGGCCGGTGTAAGTCTCGGCCTTACCTTCCACTATGACCGTGTCGCCCGGGGCATAGGCAAGGTCGGGAACCGTGGTGCCTACGGTAAATGTGGGCCGTTTGTATTCTTCCACACGGAAGAAGGCACGTCCGCTCCGGTCCGGCCGTTCGCCCAGCAGGCTGAACCGGCCGGGCAGCAGAACGTGCGGCAGGACAAATTCTCCGCCGAGGGTCCCGAAATCATCGGAGACGCATTTCTGCGAGGCGATCTCCTTGCCGCTGGCATCAAGGAGGCGTACGGTGGTCTCGGCGGCACGCACGGTCTGCACGTTGTCGCCCTGACGCGAATAGGCGATGCCACCGAAGCGGACGGTTTGTCCCGGTCGGTAGATGGCACGGTCTGTGAAGAGTTCCAGAACGGTATAGGCTTCGTCCCGTTCTCTGGCAACTGTCGGGCGGCTGTCGGGACTGAAGCCCGGATAATAGCGGTCCGTGTCGTGGGCGGGATAGCAGCGGTTGCCGTAGGACGCATCGGCCGGAAGCAGGATGTTGCCGTCGGCATCTGCGGCGTATTGCCGGATTTGCCGTCCGTCTTTCGTTTGTGTCAGGGACGTTCCGGTGAGCGGAGTTCCTCTTTTGGCATCCACCACGGTCACGCGTGTCCGTCCGTCGGGCTGGGTATAGGTCAGGGGCTTGAGGCGGGAAACGTAGAGCAATGCATAGTCCAGATGTTTCCCGTTGCCCGTCAGTTCGCAAAGGTAAACGCCCGGTGCCGGTGCCGTGAGGCGCAGCGAGTCTTTCTGTCGGTGCCAGGGAGCGGCGGCCGGCAAATCACGATTCAGGACGAGTGGGTTTGTCTGTCTGATTTTTCTTATTTTCCGCCAGTCGCCTGTTTGCAGGCGGGTGTCGTTGGCTGTGGCGTCTAATCGCGTGAGGCGCAGCGAGGCCTTGCGTATGTTGCGGCCTTCAAGGGTGAGGGTGTATGTCTCGCCTGGATAGAGGGCCGAGTATTCCGTGCGGAGATGAAGGGAGGGCTGTTCCATCCGTGCGATGACATTGCGCAGATAGTTGGCCTGCCGCTCTTTTCCGTAAAGCTCCACGCCGCGGCGGGCCAGTGCCATCCGGCAACTGTCTGCCTCCTCTGCGCCGGCCGACGGCAGGCGCGCTTCCATGAGGGCGATATAGGTTTCGATGTTCAGGGGCAGGTCCTCGTAGGTCTGTGCCGTGGTGAGCAGGGCCTGCCATTCATCGTCCGGGAGGCCCGATCCGGCGTTGCCGATGCTGTCGAGTGTGGCCAGCAATGCGGCGGAGCGGTTGCCCTTCTCCTGGTAGTATTGTATCATGCGGCGGGCAAAGTCTTGTTTCTCTTCTCGGCTGGTAAAGTCCGAAAAGAGCAGGTCCCGGCCGATGAGGCTCAGCATGTCATCGTTATACAAGCGGCTGTCCGCGCCTTTTGTCAGCACGGGCAGAAAATCGGTTGTGCGTGTCGCACCCAGCAGGGCAACGTCCCGTGTAGCCGCCGTCAGATGGGCGCGGGCTTTTGCCGCGGCGGCGGTATCGCGGCGTGTCTGTCCCCATATCTTGGACAGTGCTGCATGCCATACGGCTTTCATGGCGGGGCGCTTTTCCTGCTGCAGAGCTGCTTCCATGCGTTCCAGAGAAACGTGGCCGCTGTCGGGCGAGAGCTCCTCGTTCAGCAGCCGGCGCGACAGCATGGCCCGCAGCAATTGTCCGTCGTTGCCTTCGTCGAGGGCCTTGCGGTACACCTTGTCCACAAACGTCAGGGCAGTCTGGGGATGGTCCTTCCCGGCTGCCGTTTCCGCTTCCTTCCACAGCGCGTCATAGGTTTGTGCCATTGCTCCGGTCAGCGGGAGCAGAAGGAAACACAGGGAAAACATCAATTTCTTCATATCTGTAGGTCAGTTTTTTAGATTTTCGGTATTTTTATGGTCCGGCCGATGATTATTCCATACCCATGCCACCACCTCCTGATAGTAGGTGAGGCCGGCCAGGAGGCCCAGCAGCATGACGAGTGCCGTTTTCAGTCCGTGCGTCACCAGGGCGAACGATTTTGCCACGGCCCCGTTTATGGAATATACTCCCGTGAGTGTTCTTGCCACGGCATAGTGCCACGGCCCCGCACCGCCCGGGGTGGGAAACAAGGCTCCCACGCTGGCCGCGGTAAAGAGATACAGTGCATCCGCAGGTCCCAGACCGGAGAGGGCCTCGTAGCAGGGAAAGAGCAGGAAAAGCTGCATGAAGTTGCACAGCCAGATGGCGGCGCACAGACCGGCGAACTCCCACGGTTTTTGCAGGCGGGCAATGGCAGAGATACCTTGCCACAGTTCGGAGAACAGCCGGTGCAGGCGGCGAATGCGCGGCAAGGCCAGTGTCGTCAGCACGGCGATGCCGGCGAGGGCTGCGATGAGCAGGCCCGAGGGCATAATCCGGCCCAGTGCGGCCTGTACGCTGTGGGCCAGACGCAGGGTCTCATCTGGCCGCAACGCTACGGCCAGACCGGCCACCAGTAGCAGGCAGACCACGTCGGCCGCTTTTTCCGTCACTACGGTGCCCAGCGCTTTTGTCGAGACTGTGGCGTCGCCGCGGCCCGCCAGCAGTGCGCGGACCACCTCGCCCAGCCGGGGCGTGACACTGTTGACGAGATAGGAGATGAACACCAGTTCCACGGCGCGCCGGCGCCTCAGACCTATACCGGCGCTGCCGAGCAGCATGCGCCAACGGAAAGCCCGCAGGACGTTGGCCGCCACACCGAAGAACAGGGTGAGAAGAATCCACACGTAGTTGTCGCGTACTCTGAAGATATGCCAGACGGGACCGAAGTCGAAGTCCCGGTACAGCCAGCCCGTCAGGGCGGCTCCTAAAAGAGTGGGGAGTGTGATGATGAATATGTTCTTCAGTTTTTTGCTCACTGGGACTGCTGCGGTGCGGGTGTTTTCTGCAAAGATAGTGCAAATGAACGCAATGCAAGTTTACTTGCAGATTGCCGAATGCAGCCTATCTGTATGATGCAAAGGAAGCGCAAAAAAACGAGATAGCGGCTTCCTCCGCTTCATTATTAATCTTTTTTGTAACTTCTTCTCTTTCCGTGTGTGCCGCACGCGGCGTTCCAAACGGAAAAGGCCGCTGGATGGCGGCCTTTTCCGGGTACTTCTGTTTTGCTCATGCGGTCAGTTCCGGACAGCGCCCGGCGTGATGCCGTATTGCCTTTTGAAGGCGGTGGAAAAATGGGAAAGGTTTTTGAAACCCACTTCGGCATAGATTTCCGTTACTTTCTTTTTTTCTTTTGCTATTTTCTCGTAGGCTACTTCCAGGCGTTTTCGGATGAGCCATTTCTCAGGGGTCAGTTCGCTTATCTTCCGGAAATCGCGTTTGAAAGTGGCGAGGCTGCGTCCCGTGTAATGGGCCAGATCCTTGATGGTGAACTCGTACATGTAGTTCCGGTTCAGGAAATCGAGGATGTCGATTTTCCACGGTTCGTTGAAGTCGAAAAGTGTGGGAGCGAAGCGTGGGTCGATGTGCAACAGGGCGAGCAGGCCTTCCTGAAGTTTCAGCTGCATGAAGTCATCGCTTGGTTTTACCGAGGGATCGAAAAAGGGAGTCATGGATGCGAAGAGGCTGGCCAGTTCCGCGGTGCGGGGCAGTTTCATCGCGCGGACCTCGAGTTTCGGTGTGTCGGCGGCGATGTTCCATTTTCCGGACAGGTTATACATCTCCCGCAGAAAATGACGGGTGAACATCAGGTAGATGCCGCAGTAGCGTTCTCCGTTGTGGGGCTGTTTGTAGAGCGTGGTGCGGTGGTCGCGGGGGATGAACACGCATTCGCCTTTCTCCACGTGGATCTGTTCCTTGCCGTTGTCGAGTGTCATCCGGCCGGAGTAGACGTAGTTGACGGCATATTCGCGCGAGCGGTGGGTGCAGCCGCCCGCATTGTCGTAGTAGAAGCTGAAAAAGACATCGTTGTAGTTGAAAATGAGCTTCATCGGCTTGTTTTGTTCAGAGGTCATCAGTGCTTTTTATCGGATCAGTACTTTTTGTCTTTTGGTGTTGATGAAGATGCCTTTTGCGGGTCGGTCCGTGCGGCGGCCGGAAAGGTCGTAGAGAAGGGCATCTTCCTGAGCGGAGGTGGTTGTCGCGGCATCGGTGATGCCGGTGGTGGTGTTGTCGGAGCCCAGACGGAATGCCTTTGCCGTTTTGGTGACGGATTTGCCGCGCAGATAGGCTTTGTTCGCTGCCAGAGTGAGGTCGTTCGTTGCAGTGACAAGATAGAGACCTACTCCGTGGCTGCTTTTGCTGGTCAGAATGTAGTCGGAGGTAGTGAGGTCGCTCCTGGCAGTAGTGCCACTTAGCAAGTTTCCGGCGGCAGGTTCCGCATCAGCGGATGCGATGGGCAGGCTGAAAGTGCCGGCCCCGGCTTCTCGGTACAGGATAACAGGTGTGTAGGCCGGCAAGATGTCCGTGCGGAGCGGCTGGAGCACAACGGTCTCGTCCTTGTCCTCGGTCACGATATATGCCGTGAAATCTTCGGCGGCAGGCAGTTCTACGGGGCAGGGCAGGCAGAGCGTTGCATAGCCCGAGTTTCCGATACGGATGTTGTCAATGTTCCTGACTTCTTCAAAGTACCAAAGTTCGGGATCTTCCTGTTGGTTGTAGCTGACGAGCCGGTTGACACCGTTGACGGTCACGTAGAGCTGATTGTGCGGGGCAGCGTTCTGGAGCTGGAATAGGCGGCTGCCTTTGTCGAGACGATCTATGAGGCGGTAGGAAACGGAGTGCTCGCGGTCGGTCAGAGGCAGGGACCCGCCGTTGCCGGATCCGCCGAAGTATTTGTCCGGTCCTGCGGCACATATATGGAACACGGTGTCCGTGTCGGTGGCTTCGAGACGGAAAAGACAGAGATCCTCGATGCGGTCGCCGCTGTTGCCGGGGGCCGCACTGTCGAAGTTCTCGGCCATCATATAGTATTCCTCTCCTTGTTTCTTTACGGTGAGCAGGGCGTTCCGGACCGGCCGCACGTAGTTGCGCAGGCGGTAATATTTCCCGGCTTGGGGAAGACCGGACCGGCGGGCAGCGGTGTAGAGATTTTCCAGTTCTTCCAGCGTTTTGTTGTCGGCCTCTTCGAGTGCCGTTTTCAGGGCGGTGCAGTCGTAGTTTCCGGCATAGTTGTCCTTTCCGTCGGCGGCGATGGCTTCAGCCTTTTTCACGAAGGAGTGCAGCGCCTGTATTGTTGCCTGACGGTGGCTTGCGACAGCGTTTCCGATGATGTTCTTCTCCTCTTCGGTCAGTGTGCGTGCGGCTTCGGTGATGGAAAACAGAAATCCGTTGTCGGCGCTGGCTGAGATGTCACTGAGGAAGGCAGAGGACAAGGATTTTTTCGGGTGGAGCCCCACGGTGAACCCTTGGCACTCGATGAGCCAGGCCGAACACTCTTCAAGATAGTACAACTCCACGGGGACAGCCTCGCTTGTCAGCGGGCAAGAGGTTCCGTCGGCCGAGAGGAAACGGCCGGCTCCCAGATTGTAGAGGAAATATAGATCGTCTTTTTCCTGGTGCCAGATGGCCCAGCGGCAGTTATCGTCTTCACTGATGTCCGCTTTGACACAGGCCGTGTTTTGTTCGGCGGTATAATAGACGGTTCCGCAGGTGTCGGCTTGTGCCGGCAGGCGTGTGAGGAGATAACATTTGTCGTTGCTCAGATTTTCGCGGTCGGCCACCTGAGCTCGGGTTGGGAGCAGCAGGAAGAGCATTGCCAGTAGCGGTATGAGGATTCTTTTCATGTCGGGTAAGGATGGTGAGGTTATTATTGGGCGGTTTTCGGTTCGTTGGAGAACTCGGGGACAGGGTAGGTAGGATATTCCGTGTTGGCGATGTTCTCAATGTCTTCGGCACTGAGGGTTTTCAGATTCAGGGCTTCCATATCAGCCTTGAACTCTTCTTGCATCTCTTTCGTCAGGGCATATCCGTAGTTGCCGTAGTCGTCGATGTACATGGCGATCGTGCGGAAGAAACCCCATTGTTCGAAATAGGGGTAGAGGTTGATGCCCGCGCGGATGGAGGCCTTGCGTGCGTAGTTCAGGATGAACGGCACGGTGTTTTCAAAGCGGTTGCTCTTCTCGTCAATGCAGTCGGCCCATGCCGAGGCAGGGTATTTTTCCTTGAAGGACGCGGCCTTGCCCGTCACGCCGTTTTGTGCGGCGGCGAGCAGTGCATACTTGTCGTTCCAGCCGTCGGGGAAGGCCCGGGTGCCTTCTTCCGTGCTGCGCAGCATTTCGTAGAGGTCAGGGGTGAAGTCGGTGTCTTTCAGTGTTTCGGACATGTAGTTGTGGAGCATGAAGAATGCGTTGAAAGTGCCGATGACGTCCAGTTCGTGGACTGAGACCGCCTTGTCGGGATTCACCGTCACGCCGTTTCCGTGGTCGGTGAGCGCGGTGATGACGGAGTCGCTCATCTCCTCGGCCACGGCCTTGAGCTTGGGAAAGCGGAACACGGTATTTGCCTGCCGGGAATTTTCGTAGGCCCGTCTTCTGTTGCCGCTTACGGTGCCGTTCATCCTGTCGGATTGTTCCGTAGCGAAGCAGTTGTTCAGGAAGGTGATACGTCCGCCGCGGATGCGTCCGGCACTGTCGTAGTAACCCATGTGCAGCACGTTATAGGCGGAGTTCATGTTGTTGGAGACCTCGCCCAGTCCTCCCCAGGAAAAGTAGGGATGCATCTGGTGCTGGTGTCCCCATTCGTGCGAGAGGCCCCAGATCATGTCGTCGTTGCTGCCCGGATGGCCGGCAATGAGCACGTCGGGGTTGCATACGAGATTCTGCGTGTCGTATTTGAAGGTGACCCCGAAGCCTCCCTGATACATATAGTAGTTATAGTTGACGTATGCCATTGTCTTGTTCTTAGGCACAAGACCGTATTTCTCGAAGCCCACAAGTTCGTGTTCCCATTTGATGAGCTGGTCGAGCACGTTTATGTAGCGGACGTATTGTCCTTTGGTGTAGGTTTTCAGGGCGTTGACCTCCCATACGGAGTGGACGCGTTCGCCCATCAGGTCGATGGTGCTGTAGCAGGAGTTGTCGAGGATCCGTTGTAGTTCCTCGTTGGTTTTGTCGGGAGTGAGGATTCCGTTCACGCTGCCGTTGATGATGTGTACCTTGATGTCTCCGGCAGTGCCCAGTCCTGCGGTGTTGTAGTTACATACGTAGGCCAGCCCGTTCCAGTCAGAAGTCTTCTCCAGAACGTTCAAACCGTTGTGCAGTGTGAAGCTCTCGCTGCGAAAATACTCTCCTTCGGGTACGGTCCATCCGATGACGCGCAGTTCCATTCCCAGTCTGTCATCGGGGATGCCCTCGCAGGCCACCACGATTTTCCCTTTTCCCACCATGATGCCGGTGGCTCCCTGCACTTGGTCGTAGAACTTGCCCGGTGTTTTCCATTCGGCAGAAAGGTCCTGCACCGATTTCAGGGGTTCGTGGGACGAGACACGTCCCTCGCTGCTGTAGGTGCCGTCCAGCATTTGCTGCGCCAGTTCGCGCAGGAAGGGATCCTTGATGTCATCTACGTCGGCCTGTGTTGTGCCCGGCTTCAGTTCGGTCAGGAGCGGTGAACTGAATTTTTCGTAGTCGGGGTCCGGTGCCGCCTCGCTGAAGGGTGCTGAGGTGTAGAACCACATCTCGGCGCAGTGGGCGAAACCGCCGTAGCCGCTTTTGACGGAAAAACTGATGTCGGTGATGCCTTCCGTTCCGTTTTTCCCGAAATATATTTTGGTGGAGTCGCCATTCTCTCCGAAGTCGAAACTGCCCAGCCGGATATTCTCTCCGCCTTGCCGGTAGGAGATGTCCACCAGCCCGAAGCGGCCGTTGGCTTTGCCGTTCTGCGAGGTTGCCTCGCCCTGTTGCGGCAGGTAGTTGACGGCACGGATGTATTGCGGGGTGTTGAAATGATAGGTGATGACGGCCGGATTGCTTTCCGATACGGTGAAACGGTTGCTCCCCCAGGCCGTATGCCAATTGGTTCCGATGTCGTTGTCGAAGGATTTTTCTATTTCGCGTCCCGGTTGCGCGGAGTTGGCCTCGGCTCCGGAAGGAACGGTCCGGGTCCAGTCGCGGCCGGCGGCCAGAAACTGCATTTCGGCGCACGAGGCATAGCATTTTCCCTGTTTGTCGTTGCAGGCTCCCGTGCGCACCACAAACTTGAAGGATTCCACGTTCACGCCGGCACCGTTTACGGTAGGGATGCGGCTGGGCGAGCTGCCCATGCCCAGATCGTATTGCCCCATCAGGACATAGTCGGCCGCTCCGTTGGTGCGGTAATAGATGTCCACCAGGCCGAAGCTGCCGTTGCCTCCGCCGCTACGCGGGATGTAGTTGATAAAATCAATCAGCTGCGGCTTGTTGAAGTCGTAGACCAGTACCGGCCATGCCGTTTCGTCCGCAGGGTCAAATCCGTTCCAGCTGCTGTGGTAGATGGTGGCGGGGTTATCGTCAAGGGTCAGAGAGACATCGCTGCTGCCTTGGTGCGTGTTGTCCGAGGCTGCGGCGGGCCTGACAAGCGTATGGCCTTCGGTGGCTTCCTGTGTGAGCGGGTGGCCCGGCTGTCCGAAGACAAGCGTGGCGTCTCCCGTTCCCGAGGCGCGGGTGATGCGGATGCGCGAATTGCGCCAGCCGGCAGCCTGATTTCCGGTATAGGTCAGTGTTATGTCCTGTCCGTCCACCGAGGGAGTTACCCAAGGAAATTCGCTGGTAACCGTTACCGGTTCGTCTTTCAGCAGACGGACGGTACAGGTGCCTTGGTTGTGGCTCTCGGCCTGTCGGATGCTGCTCCCTGAAATCCATAACGGGCTTTTGAAAGACGGGACTGCCGTCTGGGCACCGCCTGTGAGCGGGACGATGCCGAGGACTATTCCCAAAGCCATCTTTCTGATTGCTTTTCGTATCATCTTATTTTTCTTGATGTTATTGTTCTTCAGTGCAAAAATAAAAGAAAAACAAGAAAGAAGGGGGAAGTTCACAACTTTTTAGTTTAGTGGTCTGGAAAAGCAGATGCGCGGCCGAATGAGATGGAAAATTCGCAGTGCGGACAAGGTATGTCCTGGTGGCTAAATGCCGCGGCCGTGCAGAAGCCTCCGGCCGATGTATTCCTGCACCCGTTCCTTGTAGCTGTCTGAGACGGGCAGGCGTTTGTCGCCGAGCAGGATCTGTCCGCGTTCAAGGACGGACACCTGCTCCATATTTACTATATAGGAGCGGTGGATACGCAGGAAGCGTTCCTGGGGCAGGGCTTTTTCCACGGCGCTCATGGATGTGAGCGAGAGGATGGGGCGGGAGCCGTTGGCTGGATAGATCTTTACGTAATCCTTCAACCCTTCCACGTAGAGGATGTCGGAAAACTTCAGGCGGATGAACTTGTAGTCGCTTTTCACGAAAAGAGAGTCCGTACCGTTCTTGTCCGTCCCGCCGGCCGCGGCTGCCCGGGCGATGCCGAACCAGTGCTGGGCTTTCTCCACAGCTGTCAGGAAGTCGGTGTAGCTGACGGGTTTGAGCAGGTAGTCGATAGCGTTGACCTTGAATCCGTCTACGGCGTAGCGGTCGAAGGCGGTGGTGAAGATGATGCGTGTGTCGGGATTTAGGATACGGGCAAATTCCAGTCCGTTCAGTTCGGGCATCTGTATGTCCAGAAACAACAGGTCTACGGGATGGTCGCGCAGTTCCTTCATAGCTTGGATGGCACTGGAATAGCAGCCTCGCAGACAAAGGCCGGGAGTCTTGTCGGTGTAGGTTTCAAGTAGACGGACGGCCAGCGGCTCGTCGTCTATGATGGCGCAGGTAATCATGGATGGGCGGGTTGTAGGTGAATGATGATGTGCGAAAAATAACAGTCGCCGGCCACACCGTAGTGCCAGCTGTGTTGTCCGGGATAGAGCAGTTCGAGTCGTTTTCGGACCTGTTCCAGTCCGATTCCGCCGGGACTTTTGTCGTTTTTGCGTTTGGGGAAATTGCTGTTGGTTCCCGAGAAGCGGATTTCCGTCTCCGAGGCTTTCAGACTGAAGTGGATGAAACTGGGCTGCGTGGGGCTAACTCCGTGTTTGAAGGCATTTTCCACTACTGAGATGAAGATGAGCGGTGTCACTTGCGGGCAGCTTTCGGCGGGAATGTCGATGTCGGTCGTCACTTCGACGTTGTCCTGTAGGCGGATGCGCATCAGGGCGATGTAGGTTTGCAGGAATTCCGCCTCTTTGGCCAGACTTACAAAGCGGTTGCGGTTTTCGTAGAGCACGTAGCGGAGCAGTTGGCTGAGACGTCTGATGGCCTCCTGAGCCTTCTCGGGGTCGAAAGCGGTGAGGGCATAGATGTTGTTGAGCGTGTTGAGCAGAAAATGGGGATTGAGCTGGTTTTTCAGGTTCTTCAGTTCGGCCTCCGAGCGACCCAGCTCAGCCTTGTGGCGGGCCATTTCCGCTTTTCTCCATTCCTTGCTCAGCCGGATGGAGACGGAGATGCCCACGATGAAGACGTATGTGAGTATGCCGCGCAGGATGAACAGAATGCGGGGAGGCCGCTGGAACAGGTGGAACTGATGGGGCGGAAACAGAATGTTGGTATGGACTTCGTGCAATATGGTGAGTAGGCTTATCAGCAGGAGATTGCAGAACAGGAAGGTCCGGTATCGTTTGGCGAAGATCAGGCGTGGCACCAGCAGCAGGTAGTTCGCGTAGAATACGGCGCAGGTCGTGAGCGGGAAGACGGAGCCGTGCAGGTAGCGCCCCCAGTCCGTGGCCTCTCCCGTCTTTCGGAAGAAGAGGGGAGAGGCGAAGATGAAGAGCCAGGTGGCGATGTGCACGACGGCCTCGATGATGTGCTCGGCTTTGCTCCTTTTTATATCGGTCATGTCTTTGTGTTGTCTTTATTCGTAGCGGATGGCTTCGATGGGGTCCAGGTTGGCGGCTTTCCTTGCGGGATACCAGCCGAAGAAGATGCCGGTGGCGGAGCAGACGGCAAAACTCAGCAGCACGCTCCACGGTTGTATCAGAATGGGCCAGTGGGCGAAGGTCCTGATGCCCCAGGCGGCGCCGATGCCGACGATCACGCCGATCAGTCCGCCCGTGACGCTAAGCAGGATGGCCTCGATAAGAAACTGGTTGAGGATGTCCATGCCGCGCGCCCCTACCGACATACGCAAGCCTATCTCGCGGGTGCGTTCCGTCACGCTGACGTACATGATGTTCATGATGCCGATGCCGCCCACGATTAGCGAGATGCAGGCCACCACGAGCAACAGGACAGTCATCGTGTCGCTGGTGGAGTTCATCATGGCGGCCATTTCCTGCTGGGAACGTATGGTGAAGTTGTCCTGCTCGCCGGCTTTGAGCTTGTGACTGGTGCGCAGGATAGCAGTGATGTCCTCGATGGCGGCGTCTGTCAGGTCTTCGGTGAGGGCCGAGGCGTTGATGCCTTGCAGGTAGGTCACCGAAAGGATGCGCTTCATGACGGTGGTGTAAGGGGCCAGCACCATGTCGTCCTGGTCCATGCCGAAGGAGTTGTAGCCTTTTGGTTTGAGGATGCCGACAATGCGGAAGGGGATGGATTTGAAGCGGATGACTTTTCCCACGGGGTCCTCGCCATTGGTGAAGAGGTTGTCGGCCACGGTCTTTCCGATGAGGCACACTTTGGCGCTGGCGCGGATATCCTCTTCCGTGAAGGTGTTTCCGTCTTCCACTTTCAGCTGTCGGATCTCCAGATAGTCGGGCGAGATGCCGTAGACCGTGGAGGGCGTGTTGTTGTTGCCGTTGATGAACTGCCCCGAAGCGTTGACGCTCGGACTGATGTAGGCCAGATATCTGGACTGTTCGCGCAGGGCTTCGTAGTCTTTCAGTTTCAGTGTCTGCATCTCCCCGGCATCCTGCCGGGCCCCGCCCGGGCCTTTGTCCTGCCCCGGACGGATCATGATCATGTTCGATCCCATTTCCGAGATGTTCTTCTGTATGCTTTGTTTGGAGCCCTGCCCGATGGCCAGCATGGCAATGACCGAGGCCACGCCGATGATGATGCCGAGCATGGTCAGGAAAGACCGCAGTTTGTTGGCGGCAATGGCGCGCAGTGCTATTTTGAACAGGTTGGTGATATTCATGTTTCCGGTGTGTGCGGTTGTGTGTGTTTCGGTGAGTTATTCTTCGGGCTGGGGGAGGGCCGCCAGTGCTTCGGCTGCCGAGAGAATGTTGCGGTTCACGGTGTCCTCGCGCACTTTCCCGTCCCGCAGGACGATGTTGCGGCTGCTGTAAAGGGCAATGTCAGGATTGTGTGTCACGAAGATGATGGTGCGTCCCTCCCGGTGCAGTTGCTGGAAGAGGACCAGAATCTCGAATGAGGTGCGCGTGTCCAGGTTCCCGGTGGCCTCGTCCGCCAGGATGACGGTGGGCCGGTTCACCAGTGCGCGGGCTATGGCTACGCGTTGCATTTGTCCGCCGGACATCTGGTTGGACTTGTGGTAGAGCCGGCCTCCCAGTCCCACCATCTCCAGCGCCTTGATGCTGCGTTCGCGACGCTCGGCGGCCGTCACGGAAGAATTGTACATCAGTGGCAGTTCCACGTTCTCCACGGCGGTGGTCTTGGGCAGCAGGTTGTAGTTCTGGAAGACGAAACCTATTTTCCGGTTGCGCAGTACGGCGCGCTCGTGGCGTTTCATGGTACGGACGGGCACTCCGTCAAGCAGATATTCTCCGCTGGTGGGTGTGTCTAAACAGCCTAACTGGTTCAGCAGTGTGGATTTTCCCGAGCCGGAGGTTCCCATGATGGTGACGAATTCGCCTTCCTGAATTCTGAAGGAAACGCCGCGCAGGGCATGTACGGTCTCTTCGCCTACGATGAAGTCTCTCCGCACATCCTGCAATTCTATTACGGTCTTCTTTTCTTCGGTCATGGCTCTCTTTTATTTCCGGTTCTTGTTCTTGTTGGGAGGTCCGGGGGCGAAGGGGCTTCTTGCCTCGTCGTCCGCATCCTGTGTTCCGGCGGTCTCGTCCGGAACGCCTACGGAGATGTCGGTAATGACTTCGGTTCCCTCTTTCATGCCGCCGGTTATTTCGGTGCGTGTCCCGTTGGTGATGCCCGTCTGCACGGCGTATGCCCTGAGGGTGTTGCCCTCGCGTACCCATAGTTTATGGGCGGCGTTGCAGTCGGCTATTCTGTTTCCCTTTCCCACCGTCTCCTTTGTCGGCGTGAAGCGCAGGGCTTTTGTCGGGACGCTCACAATGCCCTTGCGCTCCAGTGTGAAGATCGTGACGTTGGCCGTGAGGCCCGGTTTCAGTTTCAGGTCCTTGTTGGGCGCGGAGATGACCACCTCGTAAGTCACTACATTGTTCTCGGTAGTGCCTTCCTGTCTTACCTGCGTCACCTGTCCGTCGAACGTCAGGTCGGGAAAGGCATCAACGGTAAATGCCACGCGTTGCCCTTCCTTCACCTCACCGATGTCGGCCTCGTCCACGTTCGCGATGACGCGCATGTCCGTCAGGTCCTGTGCGATGGTGAAAAGGGTAGGTGTGCTGAAGGAGGCCGCCACGGTTTGTCCTTCCTCTACCGATTTGTTCAGGATCACCCCGTCGATGGGAGAGGTGATGGTGGCATAGCTCAGGTTGGTCTGTGCTTTCGCGACGGCCTCCATGCGTTCGTTACAGGTGCTGCGGGCCTGTTGCAGGGCAAGCAGGGCCGTGTCGTATTCGTTGGCGCTGATCAGTCCCTTGTCGTGCAGCGTTTTCATCCGTTGGTGGTTCAGCTGCTGGTAGTCCAGATTACTCTTGGCGTTGGCAAGGCTGCTGCGGGCGCTGTTCAGCTCGCTGACCAGATTGGTCTTGTCCAGTTCGGCAATGACCTGTCCTTTGCGCACCACATCGTTATAGTCCACATAGATCTTGCTGATGATGCCCGACACCTGTGTGCCTACTTCCACTTTTGTCACAGGCTCGATAGTTCCCGTGGCAGTCACGCTGTTGCCGATTACTGCCTTTTCCACTTTTGCGGTCTCGAAGGTGACGTCCGGTGTCTTTTTCTTGTTTCCCAGAACGTAGCAGGCGATGCCTGCCGTGGCGGCTACGGCTACAGCCGCTCCGATGATTCTTTTTGTATTCATGATGGTCCTTTTATTTCAGTTGTCCGGTGTGGGGATTACAGTGAGATTTCCTTTCCGCCGTAAAATTCCAGCAAGGTGCGGTTCAGCAGAGAGGTATATTTGTCCTGCAAGAGGTTCTGCCGTGCCATGAGCAGCTCGCCGCGGCTGTTGAGCAGTTCCGCGATGTTCCGCAGGCCCAGCCGGAACTGTTCCTGAATCAGATCGTAGCTGGTTTGCCGGCTCTGCACGTTGTCGCGCGAGGCGAGATATCTCTGCCGGCTGTTCCAGGCGTCGAGCCAGTAGGTCTCGATGTTGCTGTAAAGTTGTTTGCGGGAGTCCTCCAGGTCGAGTAGGGCGGTCAGTTCGTCGGCCTGTGCCCGTTCGGTCGCGCTTTTCGTTTTCCGGTTGTCAAGGATGGGAATATGTACCGAGACGCCGAGGTTGGCGGCGAAGTTGGTCTTCATCTGGCTGAAGAAATTGCTGCGCGCGCCGGTTATATGGCTGTCGCCCAGTCCGCCGGTCATGCTGACGGAGGGATAGCGTCCGGCGCGAGCCATTTTCGTGGCAAGCCGGCTCTGTGCCACTGCCAGTTCTCCGCTTTCTATCTCGGGGCGTGTGCGGAGCGCGGCGGCGTAGATGCCTGTCTTGTCCGGAATGGGGGCCAGCACGGCCTCGTCCGCTACGGTGAGCGGGGCGATGCCGATGTTTTCCTCCGGCGCGAGTTCCAGCAACTGCCGGAGCTGGGTTTCGTAGGCCGCCGTCTGCGTCCGCACGTTCACAAGGTCATAGCGTCCGCTGCTCACCTGCGCCGACAACTGGGCTACATCGGCGGACGACAGCTGTCCCTGCGCCATCAGTTCCTTGCCCCGTTCGCACACCGCGGAGTCCTGTCTCACCAATTCCTCGTTCACTTTGTCCGACTCCTTCAGGTAGAGGATCTGTATGTAGAGGCGGGCAATCTGTTCCTGGATAGTATTTGCCGTGGCTACGGCCGTCAGTCCGGCCATCGCGTGCGACAGCTCGCCGGCCTGGACCGCCATTCTTTTCTTGCCGCCGTCCCATACTGTCCACGAGGCGTTGATGCCGTAGCTTCCGCTTTGTGTGGTCTTGTCGGCGGCCGGGACGGCTATGCCGCTGCTCTCAAGGTTGCCGGCCGTTTTCTGAAAGGGGCGGTATTGCAGACTTTGCGAGGTGGAGGCGTTCAGGTCGGGCAGCAGACCGGCTTTGGCCTCCTTGATGTCCGTTTCCGTTTTCAGGAGCGCGACCCGGTTCTTTTTCAGGCTGATGTTGTTTTGCAGGGAGTAGTCGATGCAGTCCCTCAGGGTCCATTCGCTTTTCTGGGCCCAAAGTCCGTTGCAGACGGAAGTCAGGACAAGGGCTATCATCCATTTTTTGCGGTTCGTCATGTTTCTTCTCATTGCTGTTGGTGTGTGGAGGCAGGGGGAGCGGCCGTGTTCCGTTCCGCCGCCGGAGTTTCTTGTGCAAATATAGGCCGACGGGCGGAAAAAACTTCGGGGTAAATATTTTTTCACACAGGGAAATCGACCAATGCCCCGTTTTTATCGTTGAATGGCCCGTCGCAGCCGGCCCGTGTGCCCCGGGAGGCGGCAGAAAGAAATAGGACAGGCGAAAACGGGCGTAACTGACATCTTTTTCGTAACTTCGCGCCAAAATCTGAAAATATATATTTATATGATGACAGCCAACGAAATACGCGAAGCTTACAAAAAGTTTTTCGAGAGACAGGGACACCTTGTCGTGCCTTCGGCACCGATGGTGATCAAAGACGATCCGACGCTGATGTTCACCAACGCCGGTATGAACCAGTTTAAGGACATCATTCTCGGCAACCGCGAACCGAAATGCCGCCGTCAGACCGACTCGCAGAAGTGCCTGCGCGTGTCGGGAAAGCACAACGACCTGGAAGAGGTGGGCCGCGACACGTACCACCATACCATGTTCGAGATGCTGGGCAATTGGAGTTTCGGCGACTATTTCAAGAAAGAGGCCGTGACGTGGGCCTACCAGTTCCTGGTGGGGACGCTGGGCATTGACCCGAAGAATCTCTATGTCACTGTGTTCGAGGGTTCCGCCGAGGACGGGCTGGGACGCGATGACGAGGCAGCCGGCATCTGGGGGCAGTATTTCCCCGAAGACCATATCATCAACGGCAACAAGCACGATAATTTCTGGGAAATGGGCGACACGGGCCCCTGCGGTCCGTGCTCGGAGATCCACATAGACATCCGTCCCGAGGAGGAAAAGGCCAAAGTGTCCGGAGCCTCGCTCGTGAACAAGGACAACCCGCAGGTCATCGAGATATGGAACCTCGTCTTCATGCAGTACAACCGCAAGGCCGACGGCTCGCTCGAACCGTTGCCTGCCAAGGTGATCGACACCGGTATGGGATTCGAGCGCCTCTGTGCCGTGATGCAGGGCAAGCGTTCCAACTATGACACCGATGTGTTCCAGCCCATCATCCGCAAGATCGGTGAACTCTCGGGCTACGAGTACGGCAAGGACGAACAGGTGGACATCGCCATGCGTGTCATCGCCGACCACCTGCGTGCCATCTCGTTCTCCATAGCCGACGGCCAGCTGCCTTCCAACGCCAAGGCCGGTTACGTCATCCGCCGCATCCTGCGTCGTGCTGTGCGCTACGCCTACACTTTCCTGGGGCGGCGCGAGGCCTTCATGTACCTGCTTCTGCCCACGCTGGTGAAGGAGATGGGCGAGGCCTATCCCGAACTCGCGGCACAGCAGCAGCTCATCGGCCGCGTGATGAAGGAGGAGGAGGAATCCTTCCTGCGCACACTGTCCACGGGCATTTCCATGCTCGAAGGCGTTATTGCCGGAACCAAAGCCGAAGGCCGCGATGTGGTGGACGGAAAGAAGGCTTTCACGCTGTTCGACACTTACGGCTTTCCCCTTGATCTCACGCAGCTCATCTGTTCGGAACAGGGTCTCATGGTGGACGAGGAAGTGTTTGCTGCCGAGATGCAGAAGCAGAAGGAGCGTGCCCGCAACGCCGCTGCCGTTGAGACAGATGACTGGGTGGTGCTGGCCGAGGGCGAAACCGAATTCAAAGGCTGGGACTTTACCGAACATACCTGCCGCATCCTGCGCTACCGCCGTGTGCAGCAGAAGAAGCAGACCTATTACGAACTGGTACTCGACACCACGCCCTTCTATGCCGAGATGGGCGGACAGGTAGGCGACAAAGGAGTACTCTGCAACGAGGAGGAGACGGTGGAGATCTTCGACACGAAACGCGAGAACAATCTGCCCATTCACCTCACCAAGAAGCTGCCCCGGCATCCCGAGGCCGGGTTCATGGCCTGTGTGGATGTAGAGGCGCGCAGCGCCTGCGAGGCCAACCATACGGCTACGCACCTGCTTGACCAGGCCTTGCGCGAAGTGCTGGGCACCCATGTGGAGCAGAAGGGATCGCTCGTTACGCCCGACTATCTGCGCTTCGACTTCTCTCACTTTCAGAAGGTAACTCCCGAAGAGTTGCGCGAGGTGGCGCGCATCGTCAATGCCCGCATCCGTGAGGACATTCCCTTGCAGGACCATCGCGACGTGCCCCTCGAAGAGGCCCGGAAACTTGGTGCCATCGCCCTCTTTGGCGAGAAATACGGAGACCGGGTGCGTGTTGTTCAGTTTGGCGGCAGCGTGGAGTTCTGCGGTGGCTGCCATGCCCGCAGCACGGGACGTATCGGCCTGATCCGTATTGTGAGCGAGAGCAGCGTGGCTGCCGGAGTGCGGCGCATTGAAGCCGTTACCGGCCGTGCCGCCGAGGAGAGCCTCTATGCCCAGGAAGACGTGCTGGAGGGGCTTCGCTCCTTCTTTGCCGGAGCAAAGGATCTGACCGCTGTGATCCGCAAGACCATAGAGGAGAACGACGGACTGAAGAGACAGGTGGAGAGTTTTGTCAAGGAACGGGTGGCCGCCATGCGTGACAAACTTGTGGCCGGTGCGAAGGAAACGGACGGCATCCGCCTGATAAAGACCGTCATTCCCACCGGTATCACCCCCGATACGGTGAAAGACCTCGCCTTCCAGCTTTCCGGAGTCTTGCCCGAGAACATGCTTTGTGCGATCGGGTCTACCCACGAGGGCAAACCGTTGCTCACGGTGATGATCAGCAAGAACCTTGTGGAGAGCCGCGGACTTCATGCCGGAAACATCGTGCGCGAGGCTGCCCGCCTCATCAGGGGCGGTGGCGGCGGTGCGCCCCATTTCGCCACTGCCGGCGGAAAGGATGCCGAGGGTCTGGCCGCAGCGGTAGACAAGGTGGTGGAACTGGCCGGCATCTGAGTTTTGCCTCCCTCCGTTTTGCCGGAGCCATAAAAAATAATCCGGCTTCGCGATCAGTTTGAGAAGCGATCGCGAAGCCGGATTTTTCTTTTTGCAGGGTAGGATCTCAAATTTTTTACATGCCTTGTAAATCTTTTTACATGCCGTGTAAAAAGATTTACAAGGCATGTAAAAATTAGTCGGACCATTCGTATGTCTGAAATGGATATTGTTGTGTACCCGATGTCCGAATGATTTACGGCTTTCTGAAAACTCTCAGCCGGTGTATGTAGTCTTTTTTGCGGAGAACGCTCAGCCGGTACAGGCCGGCTGGAAGGCGGGAGATGTCTACCACCGGAGCGGGGGAAGTCTTCAGGACGGTGCGTCCCTGCATGTCGGTGAGGAGAAGCGCGACGGCAGAGATCAGGTCATCGGCCGTGAGGCAGAGCGTGTCACCGGCTACGGCGGGGCCGGACGAAGCGGAGACTGCGATCCTGGCGGGGAGGAGCGGGCTCTCGTTGCCGTAGGCATCGAGAGCAGTCACGGCATAAGTGTCGTAGAGAGCCGAAGGCAGGGCCGGGGTGACGGTGCAGCTCGTGTCGCGCAGGTTCTGGCGGAGCAGGTGCAGGCCGTTGCTGCCCGTGCGGTACAGATTGTAGCGCACGGGGGTCTCGTCCGTTATCGCCTGCCAGCGGAGATGCAGGCTGGAGCCGTTGCGCCGCATGCTGACGTGCGGGGCCGGCGGAGCGGTGCTGTCGGCCCAGGTCATGGGAGGGAGCAGCGCAGGAGCGGCATAGAAATCGTGGGCCAGAAAGTCGTACAGCCCCTTCACGTTGTCGGTCAGGAAGCGGGAGCGGAAAAACGCCTCTCCGCCTATCCGGATGTCCCGCAGAAAATTCAGCTGACGGCGGATGACGGACAAGTCCCAGTCCTTTTCAGAGGGCGAAAGGAAGTAAATGCCCAGTCCGGGGGCGACGGGCCGGCCGGCGGCATTCTCCTTCCAGTCGAGGGCAAAGGGATAAAAATGCCGGCCGTCAAAATACATCATGGGGAAAAGCAGGTCCATCCATCCTTCCCGCAGCCAGGTCTGCGCATCTTGCGAGACGGCATCGCGGGCGTTCCATCCGTAGCTGCTCTGACGCGGCAGGTCGGCGTGTTTTCCCACGGGAGAACAGCTCACCTTGATCCATGGCCTGACGGCTTTCACGGTCTCGTGGATGCGCCGGACACAGCGTGTCACGTTCTCGGTTCTCCATTCCTTGAGTTTCCGGCCGTGCCCGTATTTGCGGAAGGTCTTGGTATCTTCAAAAGGAATGCCCTTTTCGGGATAGCGGATGTAATCGAGGTGAATGCCGTCTACGTCGTAGTTTGTCGCGATCTCGTGGCAGATGTCTGCCAGATACTCGGCTGTGCCCGGCACGCCCGGGTCCATCATCCAGCGGTCGCCGCAGCGGCGGCACAGCTCGGGGCGCATACGTGGCAGCGCACGGTGGCCCAGCCGGCGCTCGGATGCGACGGAGCAGATGGGGAATGCCACGACCCAGGCATGGCACTCCATGTTGCGGCGGTGACACTCTTCCACGACAAAGCGGAGAGGGTCGTATGGCGGAGCTTTTCCCGCTGTGCCTGTGAAGACCTCGTCCCAGGGTTCGAGGGCCGACGGATAGGCTGTAGTGGAGCGGATGCGTGCCTGGAAGAGCACCGTGTTGATGCCTGCTTCCCGGTAACGGTCCAGAATTTCGCACAGTTCCTGCCGTTGCTGTTCCGCTCCGGCCTCGGTCGTGGCCGGCCGGCGGGGCCAGTCCAGTCCGCTGAGTGTGGTGAGCCATACGGCCCTCACTTCATGGAGCGGTCGGCGGGTTTCGGCCGGTGGGAAGGAGCCGGACTGCGCCTGTGCCGCAGGCAGGACCGAGAGCGATAGCAACAGCAGGAGGAAGAGGTGGAGGTGGTGTCTCATGGCTACAGTTTTTGGTAAAGCGAGTTCAGGGAGGATCTCGGAATGCCTAAGCGGACGGCTTCGTCCAGATCTTTGCGGGCCGATCCCTGTGCGCCGAGGCGCAGCAGGACCTCTGCGCGGGCTACGTACAGTGAGCCGTCCTGGGGACGGAGCCGCAGGGCCTTGTCGTAGTCGGCTCTTGCCGCATCATCCCTGCCAGCCTTCTCTTCCAGTTGTGCCCTCATGATCAGTCCGTCGGCATTTTCCGGATGGGCTTCCACGAAAAGATTGAGGCGTTCGAGGGCTTCGTGCAGGCGGTTGTCTGCTTCGTAGGCCGATGCCAGCAACAGGGCCGCACCGGTGGAGCCCGGCTCCAGACGCAGGCAGGTCTCGAAATCGGAACGTGCCGGCGCATAGAATTTCTGCCGCATCCGTGCCGCGCCCCGAATGAAATGTAGTCTTGCCAGCCGGTCGGGCAGGAGGTTTTCTTCAATCAGGACGTTGCAGTCCTTTTCGGCTTCCTGCGGATTGTCGAGTTCCAGATAGGCCGTGGCGCGGTCCATGCGTGCTTCGGCCTCATCGGGTTTTTCCTTCAGGACGGCGGTCAGCAGTTCGGTTGCCTTGCCGAAGTTCCCCTCGGCAAGGTGGATGCGTCCCAGACTGCGGCGCACGATGTAGTTGGAAGGCGACAGGGGACGGAGGCGTAGCGCCTCTTCAAACAGTTTCCGGGCTTGGGCCAGCGAATCGGTATGGAGGGCGCTGAGAGCGCGCCGAAGGCAGTCGGAATAGGCAACGGAGTCTGCCGCCTGCCGTTTCCGTATGTTCTCCTGGTCGCGGGTGTAGTCGTCAATGGTCTTCGATCTCACGCCTCCTCCGCGTCCCAAGTCGATGACGGTTTGGGACTTCAAGGTGTTTCCGCCTTGCATCAGGCAGAAAAGCAATACGCAGATAACGGTTCTCATGCCGTCAAAGTTAGGTATATTTCTCAAAGTAGGAGTGTTCCGGTTGTTTTTTCCGGAGTTTGAATTTGTTTTTTAAGAAGTAGCCTGATTTTTTTAGGAAATGGAGAGTTTACATAGTTACGTAAATAGTATTTTTGCAGGTAAAAATATTTTGGAAATGAACAACGGACTGTTTATGCTTGCTACGCTGGTGGCTTATTTTTTGATATTGCTTGTCATCTCCCGCCGCGCAGCCGGCAGGTCGGACAATGATACTTTTTTCCGCGCGGGAAGACAGTCGTCGTGGCCGTTGGTGGCATTTGGCATGATTGGTGCCAGCATATCCGGCGTCTCCTTTGTGTCGGTTCCGGGCTGGGTGGCAGCTACGGGGATGACGTATTTGCAGATGTGTGCCGGTTTTTTTGTGGGGTATGTGGCGGTGGCTTTTATCCTGCTTCCGCTCTATTACCGCTTGCGGCTGACGAGCATTTACGATTATCTGGAAATGCGTTACGGTCCTGCCGCCCACCGCACGGGGGCGCTCTTTTTTCTGCTGAGCAAACTCACCGGTGCGGCGGCCCGCTTATATCTGGTGTGTCTGGTGTTGCAGGAGTTTGTGGCGGCGCCTTTAGGAGTTCCTTATCCTGTTACGGTCCTGCTGATCTTGCTGCTGATCTGGCTTTATACGCGCCGTGGGGGCATTCAGACGCTGGTGCGTACCGATGCCTTGCAGACCTTGTGCCTGCTGCTGGCGTTGGGAGGGGTGATGTGGATTGCCGCGCGGCAGATGGGGCTGACACCGGGGGGAGTGGTCCGTACGGTGGTGGAGAGCCCGATGTGTCGCGTATTCGAGTGGAACGCCTCATCATCGCAGGCTTTTTGGCGGCAGTTCCTGAGCGGTGTGTTCATTGTGATCGTGATGACGGGACTGGATCAGGACATGATGCAGAAGAATCTGACTTGCCGGACGTTGCGCGAGGCGCAGAAGGATATGTGCGTGTATGGTATCAGCTTTCTGCCGGTCAATCTGCTTTTTCTGGCCTTGGGGATTCTGCTGCATGCCTTCTGTGCTTCGCAGGGCATTGTTCCGCCGGCTTCGGGCGATGAGCTGCTGCCTTCGCTGGTGGCTTCGGGTGCTTTGGGAACGCTCGTCATCCTTCCGTTTACCATCGGCATTGTGGCGGCGGCTTTTTCGAGTGCCGATTCCGCCGTTACGGCCATTACCACCAGTTGCTGCATCGACTTGCTGGGAATAGAGCGGCGCAACTTGCCTGCCGGGCGGGCCGAGCGCATACGCCGAAGGGTGCATCTCCTGACGGTGGCGGCTTTTTTAGGATGTATCCTGCTCTTTCGCGCGCTGAACAGTACGAGTGTGATTGATGCTATCTATGTGATGGCATCCTATACATACGGCCCTTTGCTGGGACTGTATGTTTTCGGGCTTTTCACGCACCGCCGTGCCGCCGACTGTGCCGTGCCGTTTGTGGCATTGGGGGCTCCCCTGTTGTGCGCATTGCTGGATTATGCCGCCCCGCGCTTGTGGGGATATGTTTTCGGATATGAGCTGCTGATGCTCAACGGTCTGCTCACAATGGCTGGGCTGTGGGTATTTTCGTCGCGTGAGGTTCCCAATTAGTCTTATCGGACCCATTTGTGGTTCGAAAACCTCTGCGGGCCGTCCGGAATCAGTTTCCGGACGGCCCGCAGAGGTTTTCGGTTGTGGAGAGGAAAAACTTATTTTTCCTCGTTTCTGATCTGTTCGTTGGCGGCAGCGATCTTCTGTTTCAGAAGTTCGAGATCCTCTTTCAGGCGTTCCACCTTTTTGGTGATTTCTTCCACCAGACTGTTTCCGCTCTTCGATTTGCTGTTGAAGAAGCCGAGGTTGGTCTCGTAGTTCTGGATTTCTGCTTTTTTGGCTTCGTAGGCAGTCATCAGGCGGTTGCGTTCGCGAGTCAGTTCGTTACCATCCTTGTCGGCCACGTTCTTCTTGAAGTTTTCCAGATTGCGGCGGCCGGCGCTGATGTGCAGTTCCTTATACAGGCGGTCCAGCACTTCGCGGTAACGCTTGTACAGTTTGTCCTTTTTGCGGAAGGGCACGTGTCCCGTTTCGTTCCATCGGGCTTGCAGGTCGCGTACGGTCTGTTGCATGTTCTCGCCGGCCTCTTCCAGCAGTTTTTCGAGTTGTGTGATGATGTCGTTCTTCGTGTTCAGGTTTTCCTCTTCTTCCTGCCGTTGTCCCGAAGTAGCTTCGTTTTTGCGGTCGAAGAAGTAGTTGCAGGCCTCGTTGAAGCGTTTCCAGACAGCATCCGATACTTTGTGCGCTACGGGACCGATGGTCTTCCATTCCTTCTGTAAGGCTATCAGTTGGTTGGTGGCGGAGTTCCAGTCCGTACTTTCTTTCAGCGTCTCGGCCTTTTCGCAAAGGGCGTTCTTGGCGGCGAGGTTTGCCGAGAGGGTCTCGCGCATGGTTTTGAAGTGTTCGGCCTTTTGCTGGAAAAAGTTGTCGCATGCGGTACGGAAACGCTCGAAGATTTTGGAGTTCATCTTTTTGGGTGTGAAGCCGATGGTTTTCCATTCGTTTTGGATGTCCATGATCTGGCGTGTGGCGGCATCCCAGTCGGCGAAAGACTTCAGTTCTCCGATATTGATGGCTTCGGCCTTTTCGCAGAGTTCGGTTTTTTTGACGAGATTTTCTTCCTCGCGGGCTTTCAGCTCTTCGAAGTGGGCCTGGTGCCGTTTGTTGACAACGGTAGAGGCTTCTTTGAAGCGGTTCCATATATCCTCGCGCAGTTCTTTGGCTACGGGGCCGGTCTCGCGGAATTCCTGATGGAGTTTCTGCAACTGATGGAAAGCGGAGACGGGATCTTCGGTCTCGGTCAGTTTCTCGGCGGCTTCGCAGAGGCGGGTCTTGGTTTCCAGATTTTTCTTGAAGTCGTAGGCGCGGAATTCGTGGTTCAGACGCAAGAGGTCATAGTACTGTTCCACGTAGAGCTGGTAGTTCTTCCAAAGTTCGGTGGCGCGTTCGGGCGGGACCTGTCCCGTTTCTTTCCAGTCGGTTTGCAACTGTTTGAAGGCATCGTAGTTCTTGTCCGCTTCTTCGGGCGAGACGCTCATTTCCTTGATGCGTTCGATGATGGAGAGTTTCTTTTCCAGATTTTTCTGTTTCTCCTGTTCGAGTGCTTCTGTTGCTTTGGCCCGGAGTTCGCGTATGAGGCTCATCTGCGCCTTGAAGCTCTCTTCTTCCCGGTCGGGGGCCGGCATGAATTCCTCGGCAGCGCCTCCTGCGGCTATGAAAGCCTCGCGGGCGGCGGCTATCTCGGCGTTGTGCAGGCGGTAGTAAGTCTGTTTCAGGGCTTCGAGCTCGCTGCGTTCCGTTTCACCGCCGGCGTGCACGATTTCTTTCAGACGCTCGATGACTCCTTCCTTGTCGGTGGGCAGGGCGCGTGTCTGTTCCGGCTGCTGTTCTCCGGTTGTTATTTCGGTTTCGGCCACGGGGGACTCGTTCTTTGCTTCTTCGGTTTCTGTGAGTTTGTTTTCGTCCATACTTGATAATAAGTGTGTCTTATATATTTGACAGCGGCCCGCAAGTAGCCCCGGCTACGGGGTGCGGACCATATGGCCCGCAGGCCGCATTTATTTGCAAATGAAGTTATTTTTTATGTCTTGGCAAAGTTTTTTGCTCTTTTTTTTGCCGGCGGGCGCTAAATCCATGTCTTGTGCCGGAAAAGTCCGTAGAATACGCCTGTGATGGAGAAAGAAAGGACGATGACGAGAGGGAATCCCCACCAGGTTTCTTCCAGTCCGGAGATGAGGTTCATTCCGAAAATGCTGGCGATGAGTGTGGGGAACATGAGAATGATGGAAACGGATGTCATCTGTTTCATCACACCGCTCATGTTGTTGTTGATGATGCTGGCGTAGGTCTCCATCGTGGAGTCGAGGATGTTGGTGTAGATGTTCGTGGTCTCGCGGGCCTGGTTCATCTCGATGGTTACGTCCTCGATGAGGTCGGCGTCGAGTTCGTCGACGGGCAGTTTGAATTTGAGCTTGGCCAGCAGTGTCTCGTTGCCCCGGATGGAGGTGTTGAAGTAGGTGAGACTGTCTTGCAGGCGCGAGAGGCCGATGAGGTCTTCGTTGTCAATCTTTTTGTCCAGATTCCGCTTGGCTTCCTCGATGATGATGTTGATCTGTTTCAGCCGTTTCAGATACCACACTGCGGAGGAGAGGAAGAGACGGAACACAAGGTCTACGGAGTCGGTGAAACCGCGGTTGCGCTTCTGCTGGTACGAGACGAAGTCTATCATCATGTTGGTCTCGTAGTTGCACACGGTGATGCAGATACCTTTGTTGAGGATGATGCCGAGGGGGATGGTCATGTGCGGGGTGCGCGACCTCACCTCGCGTACGTAGGGAATGCGCAGGATGATGAGCGACCATCCGTCGTCGTAGTCGTAGCGCGAGCGTTCATCCTTGTCCCGGATGTCGTCGAGAAAATAGTCGGGGATTTTGAGTTCGTTGAAGAGATAGTCTTCGTCTTCGGGGGTGGGGCAGGTTACCTGCACCCAGCAGTTGGGCTCCCACTCTTCCAGTGTGCGCAACGTGTGATTGATGTTCCAGTAAGTTCGCATAGGCTGTTCTCCAAGGTGTCCGATAGCAGGCTGGAGGGCGGCTCGGTGCGTTTTCCTCCGGTCTGTCAGTCGTTTCGTTTCGCGTGATAATCGTCCATATAGTGTTTGGGATTCCTGATTGGGTTTTCGGGGGCAAAAATACTAAAATAATATTTAAGAAACGGAATGGCTGGTGGCTTTTTTTAACTCCTGGCGGTGTTTTAGACCGGTTGGTCCGGTTACGGAAACCGTCCGCGGCAGTGTGTCGGGAAGCGACTGCCGCGGACGGATGTTGTTCGGAGAGCAAGATGTCTCTGTGTCTTATTTCTTTTTGGGAGTACGTTCAAGGGTGGCCAGCACGAAGCGGTAGTATTTTTCCACGCTGGGGATGTGGCAGCGTTCGTCGGGGGTATGGGGCGAGCGGAGCGTCGGGCCGAAACTCACCATATCCATATTGGGATATTTGGCTCCGATGACGCCGCACTCCAGACCGGCGTGAACCACCTGTACTTTGTTCTCCGTGTTGTAGAGCTCGCGGTAGACATCTTTCATGAGCGAGACGATCTCGCTTTGCGGGTTGGGCTGCCATGCGGGATAGTCGCCGTCCAGCTCCACTTTCATTCCGGCCATGGAGAAGGCGCTTTCCAGTGTCTCGGCACAGCATTCGCGCATGGAGTCGCGCGAGGAGCGTACCAGCACCTTGAACATGACATTGCCGCCGCCTATTTCGACGATGGCCAGGTTGGAGGAAGTCTCGACGATGTGTGGAATTTCGGGGATGAAGCGCATCACGCCGTTGTGGCAGGCGCAGAGGGAGTTGACAAGGTTGTCCTGAATCTCGGCCGGTACGATGCGGGCCGGACGTTCCGTGCGGGTGCAGGTGAGCGTGAAGTCGGGTTCGATGGTTGCAAATTCGCCGGTGAAGGTCTCGCGCCATTCGTCCACACATTCCGTCAGTGCCTGGAGGTTCTCTTCGGGCAGCGACAGCACCACTTCGCAGTCGCGCGGGATGGCGTTGCGCATGTTTCCGCCCTGCCAGGAGGAAAGACAGGCTTCGAAGTTGGCCACGGCGTCCTGTACGAGGCGGGCCATCATCTTGTTGGCATTGCCGCGGCCTTCGTTGATTTCCAGTCCGGAGTGTCCGCCGCGCAGTCCGTGTATCTCTATCCTGACACCCGTTTCGCCGCTGTCGGCTCCGTTTTCCTCCTCCTGATACTCGAGCGTGGCGGTGAGGTTCACGCCGCCGGCCGATCCGATCATCATCTCGCCTTCGGTTTCGTTGTCAAGGTTGAGCAGGATCTCTCCTTTCAGTGTATCAGTTTTCATGTGGTTCACGCCGTACATGGTGGTCTCTTCATCGGCAGTGATGAAACCTTCCAGCGGACCGTGTTTCAGGCTGTTGTCTTCCATGATGGCCATGATTGTGGCTACGGCCATGCCGTCATCGGCGCCGAGGGTGGTGCCTTTGGCCTTCACCCATTCGCCGTCAATGTAGGTCCGGATGGGATCGTTCTCGAAGTCGTGCGTGGAGTCACTTGCCTTTTGCGGAACCATGTCCATGTGGCCCTGAAGGGTAACGACCTTACAGTCTTCCATTCCCGGGGTGGCGGCTTTGTACATCAGGATGTTTCCGGCCTCGTCCATGCGGGCCTCCACACCTTTTCCGGCAGCCCAGTCGAGCAGGAATTTCTGTATTTTCTCCAGATGTCCCGAGGGGCGGGGCACTTGTGTCAGGAGATAAAAGTTTTTCCAGATAGCCTGCGGTTGCAGGTCTTTGATTTCGTTCATGGTGAATTAGTATTTAAAAAGTTTATGGTTCGGATGGTTCCGGCGCTGGCGGAGTGTTTTTTCCGGCCAGGAGCAGGTCGGCCCAGCCCAGCGCACCAAGCAGAACGACCAGTGCGGTCTGGATGGTGTGGACAACGAGCACGAACAGGACGGCATTCGTCTCGGCCGTGCCGTAGAGTACGAGCATAGTCTTGACGGCGAAATGCCACGGTCCGGCTCCGTTGGGGGTGGGGACGAGCACTGCGAACGAGCCTACGCAGAAGATCAGCAAGGCTGCCTCGGGCCGGATGCCGACGGTGAAGTCGAAGCAGAAGAAGGCAATATAGAAGTGCAGGAAATAACCGGCCCATATCAGCAGGGAATAGAAGAGATAGAGCGGGAAGTTCCTTATTTTCCGCAGGGAGATGATGCCTTCCCAGAGATTGCGCATCAGGTCCTTGCCCTTGCTGAATACGGAGTAGCGCCGTAGCAGGACGAATGACAGGAATGCGGCGGCTACCACGCAGAGCGCGGTGACCAAGTAGCCCGTTGCGGAGAAGTGTGCCGGCAGCTGCCCGAAGTCGGTGCCTGTGGCCGTGAGGAAGCGTAGGAATACCGGTATTTGGGTGAGCAGGGCGGCTGCGGAGAGCAGCAACATGAGCAACGAATCCACCAGCCGTTCCGTCACTACGGTGCCCAGCGATTTTGTGAACGAGACTCCGTCGTAGGTCTTCAGGGTCCCGCAGCGTGTCACTTCGCCGGAGCGCGGAATGACGAGGCTGGAGGCGTAGGAGAGGAAGATGGCGTCGATGCAGGTGCGGTGGCGTGGGTGCTCGCCCAGCGGTTCCAGCGCCATGTTCCAGCGCAACGCACGGGCCACTTGGGGCAGTATGCCGAAAGCCAGCGACAGGACCATCCAGCTCCACTTCATGTCGTGCATGACACACGTCCGGAAAGCCTCCCAGTCCGTTCCCCGGTACATCCAGCCCAGAATGCCCAGACCTAAGGCAAAAGGCAGGCAGGTACGCAGTATGATTTTAATGATTTTTCCCAATAGTCGGTAGCGGCGGAGTATTTTTTAGTACTTTTGCAAATGTATGTCCCGCGTGTGGCGGGGCATGTGTGCTTTGTGCAGCAAAAATATAAAAAATATACTATATGAAGTCCGTACGTCCTAAAAAATTTCTGGGCCAGCATTTTCTGAAAGATCAGGGCACGGCCCGTGCCATCGCCGATACGGTGGATGCCTGTCCCGGCCTGCCGGTGCTTGAGGTGGGGCCGGGCATGGGGGTGCTCACGCAGTATCTTCTGCCCAAAGGCCGCGAGCTGAAAGTGGTGGAGATCGACTTTGAGAGTGTGGCCTATCTGCGCAAGAACTTTCCCGGGCTGGAGGATCAGATCATCGAAGACGATTTCCTGAAGATGCACCTCGAGCATACCTTTGGCGGCAGGCCGTTTGTCCTGACGGGCAATTATCCGTACAACATCAGCAGCCAGATTTTTTTCAAGATGCTGGACTACCGACATCTCATTCCTTGTTGTACGGGAATGATCCAGAAGGAGGTGGCCGAGCGCATGGCGGCCTGTCCCGGCTGTAAGGCCTACGGCATCCTGAGTGTGTTGGTGCAGCTCTGGTACGATGTGGAATATCTTTTCACTGTGGAGCCGGAGGTTTTCAACCCGCCGCCCAAGGTGAGGAGTGCCGTCATCCGCATGACGCGCAATGATGTTGAGGACTGCGGTTGCGACGAGGCACTGTTGCGCCGTGTGGTGAAAACGGCTTTCAACCAGCGGCGCAAGATGATGCGCGGTTCCCTGAAACCTCTTTTTGCCCGGCTCGATGAGGAGACGGGGCGTGGGAAGGACCATACGGAGTTTCTGGCGCAGCCGTTGCTGACGCGCAGACCCGAGCAGCTTGGCGTGGCGGATTTTGTGGCTCTGACAAATGATGTGGCCGCCCATTTCGGCCTCTGAAACGCTTTTATCAGCAAAAAGAGAATAATAGAGTTATGATCAGTTTTACCCTTTGCCTGCTGGTGCTTGTCGCAGGTTATTTCGTCTACGGACGTCTGGTGGAGCGCATTTTCGGTCCGGACGACCGCCCCACACCTGCCTGCCTGCATCCCAACGGAGTGGACTATGTTGTCCTGCCTGGCTGGAAAATCTTTATGATCCAGTTTCTCAACATTGCGGGGCTCGGTCCTATTTTCGGCGCCATCATGGGAGCCAAGTTCGGCGAGAGTTGTTTCCTCTGGATTGTGCTGGGTAGCATTTTCGCCGGTGCCACACACGACTATCTGGCCGCGATGCTCTCCCTGCGTCATGACGGCGAGAGCCTGCCCGAACTGACGGGCCGCTATCTGGGCAGCGCCGCCCGGTAGGCCATGCGGGCTTTCAGCATCCTGCTGCTGGTGCTGGTGGGGGCTGTTTTCGTGGCCGGTTCGGCCGCATTGCTGGCACGGCTCACGCCCGAGGCCCTGAATGTCTACTTTTGGATTGCCGTTATCTTTGTCTATTATTTTCTGGCGGCTCTCCTGCCCATCGACAAGATCATCGGGAAGGTCTATCCCCTTTTCGCCGGAGCGCTTCTGTTCATGGCCTTGGGCATTCTGGTTATGTTCTATGTGAAGAGACCCGTCCTGCCCGAACTGTGGGACGGCTTGCGGAACGTGCATCCTGCCGCTGCCGACCTTCCCATTTTCCCCATCCTGTTTGTCAGCGTGGCCTGCGGGGCTATTTCCGGTTTTCACGCTACGCAAAGCCCCATGATGTGCCGTTGCATGAAGTCTGAGCGTCAGGGCCGTCCCATCTTTTACGGGGCGATGATTGCCGAGGGCATTGTGGCGCTTATCTAGGCTGCTGCCGCCACTTATTATTTCCATTATTACGAGGGAGGCATGGGAGTATCGGACGCATCGGTCATTGTTTTCGACATTACGCACGACTGGCTGGGAGTCATCGGCGGAGTGCTGGCCATTCTGGGCGTGGTGGCCGCGCCCGTCACCACCGGCGACACGGCCCTGCGCTCGGCGCGGCTTATTGTGGCCGACATGCTGCATGTGGATCAGGGCAGTCTGGCGAAGCGGCTCACGGTGAGTGCCGTCATTTTCGCGGCGACCATCGGCATACTTTTCTACAATCTGGCGGATGCCGACGGTTTCAATGTCGTGTGGCGTTATTTCTCGTGGGCCAACCAGGCTCTGTCGGTCTTCACGCTGTGGGCTGTCACCGCTTTTCTGGCCCGTAGCGGCAAATGCTATTTCGTAACCCTGCTTCCGGCACTTTTCATGACGGCGGTCTGCACCACCTATCTTTGCATCGCTCCCGAAGGATTCGGCATGGGACGAATGGTCTCCTATCTCGTGGGTGGCGGTGCCGTGTTGCTTTCGGGCGCGCGATTCCTTGTGTGGAGAAAAGGGCTCGGGCCACGTGTGTGAGCCGTTGTGTCGGAGCGCGCCTATACAAAAAGCGTGCCAAACTGGAAAGGGCGGAAATGCGTCAAGTCGCGATTTTCGCTTTTTTAATAGTCTGGAACTAAGTTTAACTTTGGGGTCTTTGGGATTTTGAACAAGATAGGACCTGTTTTTTACAACATAGTATCTTTTTTGAAAAACATCCGACCTTTTTTAAAAAAGATCCTATGTTTTTTTCACGTTAAGCATCGAAAAAAAGACCGCTAAGTGGCGGTCTTTCAGGGATCTTCTATTTTGCTGGTGCAAATATACGACATTTCGGAGCGAAAAGCAAATGTTAATTAACTTGTTTTTTAATTCCGGAATGCGGGCAATGGGGCAAAAAGCTGTAGGGATGGGGTGGGAAGACAAGGTTCCGCACGGGTTGTTGCTCTGTGCGGAACCTTGTTGTGGAGATGTGTGTGTGCGTTTTCCCGCCTTACCGCATGATGGTGGCTGCGCGGTCGGGGCTTACGCTGATAATTCTGATGGGGGTGTGGAGCGCGTTTTCAACATAGGCGATGTAGTCCTTGAACGCTTCGGGAAAATCCGCCTCGTCGCGAAGGGCGGAGAGGGGTGTTTTCCAGCCGGGCAGCTCCTCGTAGACCGCCTGCCATCCTTCGGTATCGTAGGGCATGTCGGTGACGGTCTTTCCGTCCTTTTGGTAGGCTGTGCAGACTTTGATGGTGTCGAAGCTGTCCAGCACGTCGCTCTTCATCATGACCAGATCGGTCACGCCGTTGATCATGATCGCATACTTCAGTGCCACAAGGTCAATCCATCCGCAACGGCGGTTGCGGCCCGTGACGGCACCGAACTCGTTGCCGATGCGGCGGATCTCGTCGCCGGTCTCGTCGAATAGTTCCACGGGGAAGGGGCCGCTGCCCACGCGGGTGCTGTAGGCTTTGAAGATGCCGAAGATGCGGTCTATCCTGTTGGGAGCCACGCCCAGTCCGGTGCAGACTCCGCCGCTTGTGGTGCTGGATGAGGAGACGAAGGGATAGGTGCCGTGGTCAATGTCGAGCAGCGAGCCTTGAGCCCCTTCGGCCAGGACGTTCTTGCCTTTTTCCAAAAGATCGTTGATTTCTATTTCGGTGTCTGTCAGTTGGAATTTGCGCATATATTCCACGCCTTCCATCCAGCGGGCTTCTTCCTCGGTGATGTCGTAGTCGGTGAAGTGGAGGTCGTGCAGGATTTGTTCGTGGCGGGCCTTGAGGGCGCGGTATTTTTCTTCGAAGTCATTGAGCATGTCGCCTACGCGCAAGCCTACGCGGGCTGCCTTGTCGCTGTAGGTGGGGCCGATGCCCTTGCCGGTGGTTCCCACTTTGTTTTTGCCTTTGGCGGCTTCGTATGCACGGTCCAGCACGCGGTGGGTGGGAAGAATCAGGTGGGCGCGGCGGCTGATGTGCAGGCGGTCTGTGAGCGAATAGCCTGCGGCTTCAAGTTCGCGGGCTTCGGTCATGAAGAGATCGGGAGCGATGACGCATCCGTTGCCGATGATGTTGAGCTTTCCTTCGTCGAAAATGCCCGACGGGATGGAGCGGAGCACGAATTTCTTTCCCTCGAAGATGATGGTGTGTCCGGCATTGGGGCCGCCGGCGAAACGGGCCACCACATCATAGTGGGGGGTGAAGAAGTCTACCACTTTTCCTTTTCCTTCGTCTCCGAAGACAATGCCCAGAAGGGCATCCACTTTTCCTTTATTCATTTTTCTGTATCTGTGTGCTGGTTGCTGTTTGTGTCTGTGGAGGCGGTCCGGCGGTGTCAGTGCCGGCGGACAACGGCCCCGACGGACAAAGATAGAGTTTTTTCCTGATATGGCTGTTATATAGGACAGTAAATTTATCGAAGCTGGTCCGGTGGGAGGGTCAGAAGAGGCCCAGCAGCAAGTATAGGTTGAGGGCGGTGACCAGCAGGGCCAGCGCGAAGAGCAGGACTGTCGTGGCACGGCTGTTGGCGTAGGTGCCCATGACGCGGCGCGAGGAGGTGAGCCCTACCTGTAGGAAAATGGTGACGGGGAGTTGCAGGCTCAGTACGGCCTGCGAGACGATAAGCCCCTTGAAAGGGTCGCCGATGAAGATGACAAGCAGGAAGGCCAGACCTAAGGAGAGCAGGATGCCGGCGCGAGAGTGTACGTCTTTCGTGTCGTAGGGCTCGTTGTAGATTCCGGCAAAGATGCTGCCGGCGGCCATGCCGCTGGTGACGGTGCTTGAAATGCCGGCCATGAGCAGGGCGATGGCGAAGACCGTGGCGGCCGCTCCGCCCAGCAGGGGAGCCAGCAGGGTGCCCGCTTCGGGTAGCGAGTCGACGATGCGGTGCTGGCGGGCGAAGGTGTCGGCGGCCAGAATGATCATGGCCGAGTTGATGGCCCATCCGATGGTCATGGCCAGCAGTGTATCGAAAAACTCGAATTTCAGGGCGCGGCGGATGCTGGGTTCCCCTTGGGTGTTGACCTGCCGGCTCTGGATTACCTCGGAGTGCAGAAACAGGTTGTGGGGCATGACAACGGCTCCCAGCACACTCATGACAACGAGCATGCTCCCTTCCGGAATGGAGGGGACCACCATGCCTGCGGCGGCGCGTGCCCAGTCCGTATCCGTCAGTGTCAGTTCGTACAGGAATGAGAAACCGATGAGCGAGACAAAGGCGATGATGCCTTTTTCCACGCGGCTGTACGAGTTGGTCAGCAGCAGGAAGGCACAGAGCAAGGTGGAGATGGCTGCCCCGATAATGAGCGGCAGCCCGAAGAGCATCTGGAGGGCGATGGCAGCACCCAGAATCTCGGCCAGCGAGGTGGAAACGGAGGCCGCCATGGCGCTGAGCAGCACGGGCCGGCTCAGGCCGCGGGGCAGATAGCGGGTGGCGGCCTCGGAGAGACACAGTCCCGTCACGATGCCCAGATGGGCCACGTTGTGTTGCAGAACGATGAGCATCACCGTGGAGAGCGTGACCACCCAGAGCAGGGCATAGCCGAACTCCGAACCGGCGGCGAAGTTGGAGGCCCAGTTGCCCGGGTCGATGAAACCGACGGTGACGAGCAGGCCCGGCCCGATGTGTCGCAGTATGTCCAGTCCGCCGGACATACTGCCTTCCCGCATCTGCCAGTGGCGGCGCAGGTTGGATAGTTTCTTTTTCAGCATAGTTCTTTCAGATAGTTCTGTTCAACATAATCAGCCTTATCTGGCCCGTCTGGAAGAGAGGGCAGATAAGGCTGACAAGGCAGGGGCGTGCCCTTTTCCGTCTGGCGGAAGAGGGTGCGGCGCGTTTTTTTATTTCTTACCGAAGTAGCGGTTGAAGAGGCCGGCAAAACCGCGGCCGTGGCGGGCTTCATCGCGGGCCATTTCGTGGACTGTGTCGTGGATGGCATCCAGATTCAGCTCTTTGGCGCGTTTGGCGATGCGGGTCTTGTCTTCGCAGGCACCGCATTCGGCGTTCATGCGTTTCTCCAGATTGGTCTTCGTGTCCCATACGCAGTCGCCCAGCAGTTCGGCGAATTTGGAGGCATGCTCGGCTTCTTCCCAGGCATAGCGCTTGAAGGCTTCGGCGATTTCGGGATAACCTTCGCGGTCGGCCTGACGGCTCATGGCCAGATACATGCCCACCTCGGTGCATTCGCCCATGAAGTGATTGTTCAGGTCCTTGATCATTTCTTCGTCGCAACCTTTGGCTACACCGATCTCGTGCTCGGCTACGAAGTTGAGGTCGGTCTCACCGGAGAGTTCTTTGAATTTGGAGGCGGGCACACCACACATCGGGCATTTCTCGGGAGCTTCGTTTCCTTCGTGGATGTAACCGCAGACGGTACAGATGAATTTCTTTTTCATGAGTTCAAAAATTTAAATTGTTAATGTTATGTGTTGTCATTCTTTCTTTTCGGAAGGGTGGCAGTGCGGACAGCGGCCGCGGAAATAGGTGTCGGCCGTGAACATCTCGAAGCCGGCGGGCAGCAGGGCGGAGACCGTGTGGGAATTGCCTTCCAGAGCGATGTCATAGATATGCCCGCATTCTGTGCAGAGGAAGTGGGCGTGGGGATGTGTGTCGCCGTCGAAGCAGGTTTTCCGTTCGTCGATCGTGAGCATTCTTGCCGCTCCCTGTTCAGACAGCAGTCGTAGCGTGTTGTAGACGGTAGTCTTCGAGAGCGTGGGAATTTGGCTTGTCAAGGCCCCGTATATCTCTTCCACAGTGGGATGGGAGGGATGCTCAAGAAGGTATTCCATCACGGCAATGCGCTGCACGGATGGCTTGATTCCGTGTGATGTCAGGTGATTGCAGATTGCCTCATAGCTCATGATGGATAGTTTTTATTATTGTAATTATTACAATTTTAATTTCGATGCAAAAATGGGATATTTTTCTTAGATGGAAAAATTTTTTCGGTATTTTTTATGGTGAAAAATTATTATAGCCCGGTAGACTTGCTGCTATTTCTCCGACAAACTGCATCCCGAAAGTCCGGTTCGGAACTTTCGGGATGCAGTTTGTCGGAGAGAGGGAAGGGACTCAGGGTACCAGTACTTTCCGGCCGTTGACGATGTAGACGCCCTGTTGTATTGCAACGCAGTCGTTGCCTGTCAGATTCCGGGTGTAGACGGTGCGGCCGCTCGTGTCGGTTATGGTGACGCGGACGGGTTCGGAAGCATGGAGAAATACCTTTCCGTTCTTCGCATGGATGTCAAGCGAGTTGTCGCCAGTCAGCTCGTGCAGGCCCGTTGTATTGTGCTGGCCGCTTTTCTGGTATACGCGGACCCAGTCGAAGCGAGTCTCATAGGTATGGTTGATGTCGGCGGGACGTGCCCATGCGCCGCTGCCTACGGACTGGTTCAGGATGATGTAGAAAGTCTTGTCAAAAGGCCAGGCTCTCGGATCGTTGATTTCGGACTTGTTGTAGCGGCCCACCTGTTTGCCGTCCAGATACCATATCATTTTCTCTGCGTCCCATTCAAAGCCGAAGGTGTGGTAGCGGTCGGTAGGGCAGTTCTCGCTGAAAGAGCGCATGGACTGGGCGTAGCCGGTATGGAGTGTGTGGTAGGCCGTCTGCTGGTTGTCTATCTGTTCCCAGATGTCGATTTCACCGTCTTTGGGCCAGCCCAGCGACTGGTCGTCGGGCATCATCCAGAATGCGGGAAAGTTGCCTGTATGGGGATTGGTAAGGAGGCGTGCTTCGATCTTTCCGTATTGGAATCCGAATTTTCCGCTGCTCTGAATGGCTCCCGTGAGCATGTCTGCGTTGTCTTTCGTCTTGTCGGGATTGGGAATGGCGCGGGTCACGAGCTGTCCTCCCTGCTGGAATGCTACTCTCGGGTCGTCGGCGATCCAGCGGTTCCAGGTTGCGTTCTGGCGTGGGCTGCATACCCATTTCGACGCATCCGGAAGCGTGCCGTCCGGTTCGTTGAACTCATCGCTGAAAACAAGCTTGTATTGAGCGTTTTCTCCTTCCTTAAAGTTGACGGTGATCGTCATGTCGCCGTTCACGCTGTCGGCCGGAATGGTGTAACGGGAGGCTTTTACGGAATATTCGCTCCACTGGCGGTTGCCGCGGATGTATTGCGGACCGTCGAAATTGTGGCCGTGGCGGATGGTCATATTTTCTGCCGTATATCCGTAGGCGATGGGGGTGGGCACTACGGTCAGCGTGCGGAAGGTAGGCAGGGCCAGAGGCAGGGCTGTGTTGTTGCTACCGTGTATGCTGCCGTTAGTGGTGAGCAGCTCAAGCGTATGAGTCGGCTGGTGTACGTTGAGCAGGAAGTCTACGATGTAACCGCCGTTTTCATTGATTTTGTTACCTTCGTTTTCGCTCCAATGTCCGGCGGGGTCAATATTGTCCCAGTCTGTTTTCAGACGGGCACGGTAGATTCCCGTGGGCAGAATTTCCGGAATGGTGAAGGCTGGCAACGATTCTACCGAAATGTTGCCGGGGACTTCAAAGTTCTCGCCTTTGCTGTTGTGTCCCTTGTAGTAGGTATAGGAAACCAGTTCGCTGGCAAACGTAGGGACTCCGTTGTTTTCGAGCAGGCTGGTGAACTGTCCGTCGTTGTTCAGGTCAATGTACAGGTAGTGGTGCATGGCACGTCCCGTATAGTTGACCGTTGTGGTGACGATGTCGCCCGGAACAACGGATACTTGTTTGCCTTCGGTCAGGTTTCGGTACACATAGTTCTCGCCTTCGGGAAGGGTGATGGCCGAGGTCCCGCCCTGTGTGGCGCTGAAGGAAAAGCTGTTGAGCTTGCGGTCGTCGCGTGTGACGGTCAGTTCGTCAGGAAAGTTGCGCCCATAGTCTGTGTCCGGATGCGTCGTGTGTCCCGGATCGATGAAGTAAGGTTCGATCTCAACATCGCCGTCGATGTATTTGCCCGGAATCGTGAGTTTGTTGTCCTTGAACAGATAAGCCGGGAATATGATGTCCGAGTATTGGGGAGTGCCGTGTACGAGGCTGTCACCGGAAAGGTTATAGCCGTGGCGCACTTTGATGTGGGAGATCTGGAAATTGTCTGATGCCGGTCGGGCGATGATCGTGACAGGCTGACCGAAGTCCACTGTTTTCGTGACAAGTTCCGTTCCGTCTTCGTTCAGGAGGTCACCGTTCAGACCGCCCGATCGTTTCAGGGTCACTTTGTCGCCGTGTATGTTCATACGCACGTCCACTATCATTCCGCCATTCTGTACGATGTTGTTGGTGGCGGTGTTGCGGCCGGCAGGGTCCACGTTGCCCCAGTCCACCTTGAAGCGCATACGGTAGAAGCCGTTGGGCAGGTCTTCCGGCAGGCGGAAGGCGGGCGGATTGATGAAGTTTCGGCTATTTCCGCTGATTTTTGTTCCGTCACTCTTATAGCCTTCGGTATTCTCTACGGTTTCCACGTAGGAATAGGTCATGATGTCACTGCCGGCAGGAATGGTATAATTCTCGTTCAGTTCGGCTGCAAACTTTCCGTCGTTTCCGCGGTCAAGGTAAACGTAGCCGTTCATCCAACTGCCCGAGAACGAGAAGTTAGGTGTCAGTGTTTCTCCGGCGCGGGCCGTGAAGCTCTGGTCGAGCTGGTCGCGGTAGATGACCTGGGGATTCCGGCTGCCCACCTTGATGGTCTGGCTGCCATCGGCCGATCCGTTCAGTGCGATGGAGTTCAGATAGAAGTTCGCTTTGTTCGAGACTTGCGTCTTTTCGTAGTTGAGGGGGTATTCGCCGTAGATGATGCGGGGTGTCGAGCTGTTCATGATGGCGATTTCGTCAATGTAGGCGGCGAAATCTTCCGTGAGCTGGTGGGGCGATTCGCATTCGGGTACTACAACGAGGCTGTGTATCTCGATGCCTCCTGCGCCTTTTATGGCAAACACGGCATCGCTCCATTTTCCGGAGGGGATCTGGTTGGTGGAAATATTCCAGAACTGTTCCGTCTCTTTCGACTGGCCGGCGCGGTCGGTGCGTTTACCCAGACCGATGAGCATCACGCGGCCTGCAGTGGGTTTGTTGATGAGTACGTGCACATACTTGACCTTTGTGTCCAGTTGGAAGGGTTCGGCCAGGTCAATGCGGGCCCCGAAAGTGTTGCTGCCGAAGCGGGAGCACTGTACGGCCAGCATTTTGCCGGTGCCGTTGGGCGCTTGGCCAAGAATTTCGTCCGTCTGGTTCAGTTCGTTGGTAATGACTTTGACATTGCCCTGTAATACCCCTGTTCTGAAGGGCGATTCTTCCCAAGCATCGTAGACCCCTAACCGGGTGTATCCGTCGGTGGTCTCGAAGCCGATATTGAGCTGGGCTGTGGCGGCAAGCGGGAATGCGATGGCCGCTGTTGTCATGTATTTCTTTATGTTCATGATCGCGGTTTTTATGGATTAGTAGATGGAAACGGTGTGAAGCAGCGGGCAGGCCTTGCTGTCTTCGATGACGATGCGCAGATATCTTGCGCGGATTCCGTTGCCGTAGCTGGCGGAAGTGGATCCGTTCAGAGGAATGATGCGTTTGTAGCCGATGGTTGTGGTCTGGATGTTGCCTCCGCGGCGGGTCCATGTGGTTCCGTCGGCGCTGGTCTCTATCCGGAATTTCTTGACGCGCTGTCCCTTGCGGATATATTCCATCATGCTGACATAGCGGACGATTTGCGGTTCGGTCCATTCGAAAGTCAGGGTAGCCGTATTCGTTCCGTCATTGGTGGCCCAGTAGGTGTCCTTGTCCTCGTCGATGACATTCTGTGCCGTATAGGTACGGGCGGTTCCTGCCGTGCGTTCCTGGTCGGCGTTCACTTTTGCTGTTTTCGCCAGGTCGGTGCCCAGTCTTCTTTGCAGCATGTTGCCCAGTTCCTTGCAGCGGTTTACTGTGGCTGCGGGCAGACTTCCAGACTTGTCGGGAGGAAGGTTCAGGATCAGTGTAGAGTTGCGGCCCACGGTTTCCAGGTACATCTGGAACAGGCGTTCGGCCGATTTCACTGTCTCTCCGCTGTGCCAGAACCAGCCGGCATCGGTGGCTTTGGCATCGCTTTCGCCCGGGTGCCATTTCCAGGCGTCCTCGTTGCCCGAGGTTCCTGTGCCCATGCTCCAGCATGTCTCGCCGGCCCATCCCGCTTCATTGCCAATCCAGCGGGCTTCGCCGCCTAAACCCCACATCACGCAGTCGGGGCACACCTTGTGCACGGAGTCGCGGAGATTGGGGATGTCGTAATAGGTGCTGGCATCGATGGAGCGGTTGCCGCCTTCGCCGCCGTAGTATCCGGTGCCGCCCTGTGCGCCGTCAAACCACATCTCAAACTGGTTTGTTCCGTACTGTGCCAGTTCGGCGCACTGGCGCAGGAATACATCTTTCACGTAGGTGTCCTTGCCGTAGTGGGCGGAGTTGCGGTCCCACGGCGAGACATAGAAGCCGTATTTCATGCCGAGTTCTTTGGCCGCTGCGGCAAAGTCGCGGGGAATGTTCGTGTTGCGTGCAAAATCGTTTCCGCCGTTTGTGATGTTGTGGGTGGTGCTCTGGGTAGGCCACAGGCAGAAACCGTCATGGTGTTTCACCACGGCGATGCCGCCTTTCATTCCAGCCTGCTGGGCCGCTTCCAGCCATTGTCGGGGGTTGGGAGCCGCCGTAGGGGCGAATCTGCTTTCGGGTTCGTCGCCGTTGCCCCATTCCAACCCCGTATAGGTGTTCATGCCGTAATGGAAGAAGGCGTAGAATTCCGTTTCGTTCCATTTCATTTGGCGTTCGTGGGGAATCGGGTGTACGGGTACCGGCTCGTTGTCCGGATTGGTCAGTGTCTGCTGTTCAATTTTGAACTCGCTCTGAGCGGAAGAATGCAGCGGCATGCAACATCCTCCGGCAGCCAGTAGGGCGTGAAAAATGAAATTTTTGGACATATACTGTATATGTTTGATTGTGATTTGGCTGTAAAGATACTTTTAAAAATGAATATAATAGTTATATATTATAAGAAATGATGGGTGAATTTTAAAAAATCTGCTTTCTCCTTCATTTTCCGGAGAAAGCATCAAGAGAGAACAGAGGAAAAAGGTAGCAGGCATCCCGAAACTATTGGGATGCCTGCTGCGTGGTATTCAAAAAAAAGATGTGCCAGAGAGCTATCTTACCAGCACCTTGTGTCCGTTGATGATGTAGATGCCGCTTTTCGACACGTGGCTGACGCGGCGGCCGCTCAGGTCGTAGATGGAGGAGGGCTTGTGGCCTGCCTCCGTGCCCGTTTGGCCTATTCCGGTCTGTTCGCTCTCGTAGACTACTGTGACTTTCATGTTCCTGCCTACGGAGGTGAGCCCTTCGTCGCCCTGAACCTCTTTCAGTTTGTAGCCTTCGTATAGTCCGGTGGTCAGCGTGTAGCTGCTGCCGGCCTTTACCAGAGCCTTGTCGCTGCCCAGAATGTTTCCTTTCGTGTCGACAGCTTCGGTCAGTACTTCAAAATAGGGCTGCACAAAGTATTCGTAGATGATGTAAGGATGTCCCGGGGCGTTCCATCCTACGAGGTTGCCGTTTTCCAGACCGTCCCAGCAGGTGTTGTTGCTGCCTTTGATCTGCCAGGATTCGCCGTCGGCGTTGCGGCTGAAGGTAAACACTCCGCCCGTGGCCTTGAGCGTTGCGGGCTGGCTGTTCGAGAGCAGGGGGACATATTTGCCCAGATAGCTGTTCTTTACCTTGAAACCATTGCCGCTGGCTTCGAGCGTCCAGGTGTGGTAGGGGTTGGCTTCTTCAATTCTCGTGCTGCGGTTCACTGTCAGACTGTTCGGTTTGACGTTGCGGAAACCTTTGCGTCCGCCGTTGTTGGCAGGAGAGTTGTCGTAGATGACATAGCTGTGGCCGTCTTCGAGTGTGGTGACAGCCTGTCCGAGAGACTTCACACCGTTGTATGCTTCCGAAGAATAGATGGCCGTGACGGTGATGTCGGCCTCGGGTGTGAAGCTGCTTCCGTTTTCGTGGTCGGAATTTTCAAGAGTATAATACTGATGCTCGGGCAGGCTCACCGTAAAATTTTCGCCTACGGGGCAAGTGGTTTTTCCGACAGAGATGAGGGCACCGTAGCCGTCTTTGCAGATGGTCGTCACGGAGTAGGCGTTGCGGAGGTAGGTCACCTCGATGGTATTCTCGTCCTTCTGTTGGCTGGAAATTACCGAGTGGTTCTCGATGGCGGGGATGAAGTCTTCCGCGCTGGCGTTCACGGGCAGGCCGCGGCGGAACGTTCCCAGCTCCTTGCCGTTTTCGCTTTTGCATACGTAGGAAACGGGGCGCACTTCCGTAATTGTCCATGCCGCGCCCATCGGCCGCACGGCATTGGAGCCGCTGATGTTCGAGCCGGAGCTGATCACACCCGGCAGTGTGGATGAGGTGTAGGGCAGGGGAAACAGTTTTTTTCCGTTGATGCTCAAGGCGAAGTCACCTTCTTTCGGATTGACGGAGATGACGATGTCGGCCGGTGTAGTTCCTATGGCTACGGGGTAGGCGGCTGTTCCCGAGGCGTTTGCGGCCGGGGCGCCGATATAGCGTCCGGTCTGAAGGTTTTTCAGCTGTACGGATTGTGTGTTGTCGGCGTTGACCGTACTTTTTGTCACCACCCAAACGTTGTCGCTCCAGTCGGCATTGTTGTGCGTCAGATAGCCCGAGGTGCCGTTGTCGCTGATAGAGATGCCTTTGAACGTATCGACGGAGTTGTCGATTACGTAGGTCTTTCCTTCGGTCAGGTAGTCGAAAGCGGGCTCTGCGGGGCCTTCGCTTTTCAGGGGACGGAACGACCAGATGCCACCGTTCCCGTCGGCGGGATTGCTGTAGGCATTGACGGCATAGCCCTGTCCGCTCAGGGCGCCGTTCATCCAGACCCCGGTGATCTTCGAGCTGCGGATGCTGTAGTGGTAGGCACCGTCGGCCTGTCCGTAACCGTTGTCGCCGAGGATGAAGTCATAATTCTTCTTGTCGGTATCGTATTTCCAGCGGCCTGCCGTGGAGCTGGCTGTGGGGACAGGGTTGACAGAACCTTCGGGAAGGGCTTTGCACACCAAGGCGTAATGGCCTGGGTTGGCGGCGTCTTCCTCCAAGGCCCAGAGTTGCCAGTCGGCATTCTCTTCATCTTGTACGGCATTGGTCCAGAGCGTGTTCGCGGCAGCGCCTTTGCCGCTCCATTTCCCGATGAGGGGCGAGCCTTCGCGCAGCAGTTCGATGCAGCTTCCGGCGCGGGTGGCATCGGCCGTGGCCCGCGTCACCATCCGGTAGTAGTGCTTCTCTGTTTCCGTGGAAGTCTTCGGGTATACTATTTCGGGAGTGGTGTTGTTCAGGTAGAAGTGGCGGCAGTAGTTGTAGTTGTTGTAGTTGAGCAGGACGCTGTCGGCCGTCATGCGTTTCTGGAAGTCGGCGAAGTTCTTGCGGGCTTGCGGTGTCCATCCGGCTTCGGCCACGGCGATGAGGCGGGGCAGGGCCAGATATTCCATGTAAGTGCGGTCCGACACGTGTTCTGTCCAGAAGGTGCCCTGCACACCGGTGTAGTGTTTGGCCAGGGCCGCGGAGATGCCGGAAGGTACGGGCACCTCGTTGTACGTCTTCTGTACGTTGTCCGAACCGTCACCCGCGCCGGGAGGGTCGTTCGGGTCCTGTTTGCGGTTGATGTAGTAGGGTCCCCACGGAGTGTAAACATTGTTCAGTCCCAGCTCTGCTGCTTTTTTGGCTCCGGCGGCTGCCGTGCCCACTGTCCAGCAGAAGACGAGGGCGTCCAGATCCTGGATCAGTTTGGTGTCGGCGCCTTCTTCCGAGATGGCCTCGTTCCAGACAATGACCTTGCGTCCCTTCTCCTTGATGAAACTGCCCACGTCCTTAATGAAGTGCGATTGTAGCTGGCGGTAGTTGGTCAGTCCCAGCTCGCGGTAGCGCGCCTGGCATTCCGCGTTGTTCTGCCATGCGGAGGTGGGGCATTCGTCTCCGCCGATATGGATGTAGTCGTAGGGGAATATCTCCATGATCTCGCTCAGGATGTCCTTAGCGAACTGTACGGCGGCGGGGTTGGCAACGTTCAGCACATCGCTCGAAATGCCTCCGTCGCTCCAGATGATGTGGTTGCCCTCGGGGTTGCAGCTGTATTCCGGATAGGAAGCCATCGCGGCAACGAAATGGCCGGGCATGTCAATCTCGGGGATGATCTCGATGTGGCGCTCTTTGGCGTATGCCACCACGTCTTTGAGCTCCTCCTGTGTGTAGAAATAGGGGCCGTAGGGACGGTTGATCCAGTACTGTCCGAGTTGCATGTCCGTGAAACGTGAATTGGGGGCGATGCTTCCCACTTCGGTCAGTTTGGGATATTTCTTGATTTCCACGCGCCAGCCCTGATCGTCGGAGAGATGCCAGTGGAAGCGGTTCATCTTGTAGTAGGACATTACGTCGATCATGCGTTTCACGTCCTCTACCGTGAAGAAGTGGCGGGCTACGTCGAGCATGAAGCCGCGGTAGCCGAAGCGGGGCTCGTCCGTGATGTTTACGGCCGGCAGGGAGTATTTGGTCACTTTCGCGTCCTTAACTCCGGCCATGACGTTGGCGGGCAGTATTTTCTTTACGGTCTGGAAGGCGAAGAACAGTCCGGCGGGGGTGGCGGCCTGGATGTTGCCCCCCGACGAGGTCACCTCCAGTTTGTAGCCTTCTTCGCCTACGGCCTCAGTTGTGGTGGCGGACACTTTCAGCAGGGCGTCGGGCGCATTGCCTGAGATGGTGGCACGGCAGCCCGAGGCGGCGTTAAAAGCCTCGGCGAATTTTTGTACTTCGGCTGTCATTTCGGTTGTCAGCCCTTCGGTGCTGATTTCGAAACTCTCGGGCAGCACGAGCTCTCCCTGCCCTACGGTCATTTTCTTGGGTTTCGGTGTCAGGTTGACAAAATCCTGTGCCTGTGCAAGGCCCGGCAAGAGTGCCAGCAACAGGAGTAACCCATAAAACTTGATTCTCATAGTGAAATGGTTTCTTTGTGTATAATGAATTGAATTTTAGCCGGTGGATAGATTTTGGGGCCGTGTGCAAAGATACGCTTTTTCGTCAGAATAGCAAGTATCGTTTAAAAGAATTTGAAATATCTGAAAAAACAGTTTTTCAGGTAGAAGGTTTTGTCTTAACTTTGCCGCCTGTATGAAAAAGGTTGGACAAAATTCGTTGCGGGCATGGTTTCTGGCCGCCCGTCCCAAGACGCTGCCGGCGGCCTTGCTCCCTGTGGCGATGGCTTCGGCACTGGCTTTCTCTCACGGCCGTTTTGTGCTGCGGGCGGCGCTATGCTGTGTGCTTTTCGCCACGTTCATGCAGATTGCCGCCAACTATATCAATGATCTTTATGATTTTCTGAAGGGTACGGACCGCGAGGACCGTTTGGGGCCGGAGCGGGCCTGTGCGCAGGGCTGGATTTCGCCCCGAGCCATGCGCCGGGGCATTTTCGTCGCCTTGCTTCTGGCCGGTCTTTTCGGCATGGCACTGCTCAGCATGGCTTCTTCACCGCTGCTGTTGCTGGGGATGGGGTTGCTGTGTGTGGTCTTTGCTTTTCTCTATACCACGCTGCTGAGCTATTGTGGTATGGGCGATGTGCTGGTGTGGGTGTTTTTCGGCATCGTGCCCGTGGCCGGAACCTATTATGTGCAGGCCGGCCAACTGAATGCTGAGGTGGGCTGGATGGCTGCCGCCTGCGGACTGGTGACCGATACGTTGCTGGTGCTCAACAATTACCGAGACCGCGATACGGATCGTCTCTCGGGCAAACGGACGCTCATTGTCACGCTGGGCGAGCCTTTCGGCCGCTGTTTCTATCTGTTGCAGGGATTAGCCGGCTATGCCTGTGTGGCTGTGTTGGCGTTCTACGGCCATGGTTGGACGGCGGTGCTCCCCTTGATTTATGTGGCGGCCCATTACTTCGCGTGGCGCCGCATGGTTTCCATTTTCGAGGGGCGCGGGCTGAATGCCATTTTGGGTCTTACCTCTCGCAATATGCTGGTTTTCGGGTTTCTTGTGACGCTCTCCCTGTTGCTGTGACTCCTCATCTTCTGCTCAGTCGGGCAGGTAGGGCATCAGTTGCGTCAGCGATTTCTCGTCACTCCAGCTCCACCAGCGGTCGCCCATGAGCGTTTTGAAGGCTTTCTTCATCTCCGGCCGCACCAGTTTTTTGATCTGTGTCTCATTGGCCGGTACGACGGTGCCTTTCAACAGGAAGTAGTATTTTTGTTTCAGGGGCAGTCCTTTGTCAAACTCGAATTTCTCTCCGTCAATCTCGAAAAAGGCTCCCACATCCGTGATTTCCAGAAAGGGCAGATTGTCTCCGCCTTCGGTCTCGGCTTTGTATTTCGCCATGTCCACTGTGGTGACGCAAAGCAGGTGGTTATAGCCCTTGGAGGCTACGACGCGCCCCATCATATCGTTGACTTTCATGTATTTCACACTGTCGAACTCCACGCCGATGACGTTCTGCGTATAGGCCTCCATGATTTTGTCGTCCTGCATGAAGCAGAGCGAGGCATTCTTCAGCAGGATGTTGGCCTTGGCCTTGGTGGAGCGGCCGAATGTCTGAAGCACTTTCGCATCTTTGAACTCGTTGAATACAAAGGGATTCTTTGAACGCAGGTCCTTCTGTTGCTGTTGGGCGGAAAGTGACCAGCATATACAGCAGAAAAACGCCAGAAGCAAATGGATTCTTTTCATGACGGAAATTCTTCTTTAGATTGTAATGGAATGTCTGACAACAAGTGTTCTCACTGCAAAATAACAAAAGAAAATAGAGAGGGGAAAATATTCGGGAATAATTAATGTTAATGCCTCTCCCCCCCCCTCCCGGTGCGACATGCTCAGGGCCGAAGAGGGCTCCCGCGTCGTTTCACGTTTGGCGGCGATAAGGAAAGCAGGCGTTTCTGTCCGAATGTAAACGTAGGTTAATTAACATTTGGATTTCGCCCGCGGATATTGTATATTTGCACCAGCAAAGTAGAAGATCCCTGAAAAGCCGCCTGATGGGCGGTTTTTTTCGTCGCTTAATGTGAAAAAAACATCCGATCTTTTTTAAAAAAGGTCCTATCTTGTTCAAAAAAGATACTATGTTTTTCAAAAAAGGTCCGTTCCCGTTCGTTTTCCGAAAACCTCGCAAGTTAAACTTTGGGCAGGTATGTTAAAATACGTACATAAAGTTTTTTCAAAAAATTCCGGCATGCTTCCTTCATAGTCCCTGTCGGGAGCTGCCGGTGGAGATGTGTGTCTGGGGAGCGGGACAAAGCCTTTTCGATAATTTTTTTTGCGGGTTGTTAAATAATTCTTATTTTTGCACAAGAATAGCTTGTTTGACCTGGAACACAATCAAAACAAACAACAATAAATTAATTATGGAATGGTTTCTTAAAATCTTGTCCGATCCTGCTTCCATCGCACACATCGTCATCCTGTATGCCGCTGTGATCAGCATCGGTGTGAAGCTGGGAAAAATCAAATTCGGAGGCGTGGCGCTCGGCGTTACGTTTGTGCTGTTCGCCGGTATCGTGGCCGGACACATCTTCAACCAGTTCGGCATAGACCATGCCGGACAGAAGGCCACTATCGACTTTGTCAAGGAACTGGGCCTCATCCTTTTTGTCTATTGCATAGGCTTGCAGGTGGGTCCGAGCTTCTTCGCCACTTTCCGCCAGGGCGGACTGGGCATGAACATGCTTACCGTGGGGCTTGTCTGTCTGAATGTGGCGGTCATGCTCATCCTTTATTTCCTCTGCTTCGACACCAGCGACCGTACGGCGCTGCCCATGATGGTGGGCGTCATGTACGGTGCCGTGACCAACACGCCCGGTCTCGGGGCGGCCAATGGCGTGCTGCCCACCCTCTTCGGAGCGGAGGAGGTGCCGGCCATTGCCAACGGTTATGCCTGTGCCTATCCGCTGGGTGTTGTCGGTATCATTCTTTCTACGATACTCATTCGCTACATCTGCCGCATCAGCCTGGAGAAAGAGCAGGAGCAGTTGCACAACGAGCAGGAAAGCAATCCTCACGCCACTCCGAAGCACCTTGTCATCCGTGTGACCAACCAGGCCGTTGTGGGACGCACGCTCCGGGATCTCCACACCTTCCTGAACCGTGAGTTCGTGGTATCGCGCATCATCCGCGACGGAGAATTGTTTATCCCCAACGGAGAGACGAAGCTTGAGATAGGCATGGAGGTGCATCTCGTTTGTGCCGAGGACGAAGCTGAGCCTATCACCGTCCTGATGGGCGAAGCTCTGTCGAAGGACTGGACGGCGGACATCGACAAGACCAAGTATGTTTCCCACCGTCTGGTCATCACGAAACCCGAGATCAACGGAAAGACCTTCGGACAGCTGCATTTCAACAGCATCTACGGGGTGAATGTGACGCGTGTGACGCGTAACGGCATGGAGCTTTTCGCCAACCGCAACCTGCGCCTGCAAGTGGGTGACCGCATCCTTGTCACCGGTTCGGAGGAGAACATCGAGCATGTGAAGAACGCCATCGGCTCGAGCGTGAAGCGCCTCGACCATCCCAACGTGGGCGCCATCTTCTTCGGCATCCTGCTGGGTATCATCGTAGGGCAGATTCCCATTCCCATCCCCGGTGTGGACATTCCGGTGAAACTCGGTCTGGCCGGCGGTCCGCTGGTGGTGGCCATCCTCATCGGCGCTTTCGGCTACCGTTACAAAATCAATACCTACACGTCCACCTCGGCCAATCTGATGCTGCGTGAGGTAGGTCTCATCCTGTTCCTCGCCAGTGTGGGAATCCAGGCCGGCGCCACGTTCTGGGAGACCGTGACAAACGGCGACGGCATCACCTATGTGTGGACCGGTTTCCTCATCACGACCATCCCCATCCTCATCATCGGCGTGATAGGTCGTCTCCGGATGAAGCTGAACTACTTCACGCTGATGGGTCTCATTGCCGGTTCCAATACCGACCCTCCTGCGCTGGCTTTTGCCAACCAGACTGCCGGCAACGACGCTCCGGCCGTAGGTTACTCTACGGTTTATCCGCTGGCCATGTTCCTGCGTATCCTGATGGCGCAGCTCGTGCTGCTGTTCTTCTGTTCGCCGGCGGCGTAACCGCGTGGAGACGGACATGATAAAAAGGATGCTGTGCCGTAACCGGCACAGCATCCTTTGCGTTTCGGGCGTAACGGAAATCCGGCCCGCGTTTCCCAACGCAGGCCGGAGGAAGGTGTTACAGAGTGAAATATTGATGTTTAATTTTAATGGATGTGCGCATAGGGGCGCTGCCGGTCATGTTGCCGGCCTCCCCCCCCGTTCTATGAGCCCGGCTGCATAGCGAAGCGGAAGGGGAGTACCATCTTTACGGCGATGGGCTTCCCGTTCTTTTTCGCAGGGATGAAATCCTTTATCAGCTTCACCACGCGGACGGCTTCGGCATCGCAGGACGGGCTGAGCGATTTTTTCACTTTGACGTCTTTGACGCGGCCTGTCTTGTCCACGGTAAACCCGATGACTGTCGTGCCCTGTATGTTCTTTTTCATGGCATCTGCGGGGTACTTGGTGTTGGAGGCGATGAACTGCATGAGGGCGGCTTCGCCTTTCGCGTACCGGGCCGGTACGTCTGCCGAGGCGTTGTCGGGCAGGTTGTCGTTGTGGCCCTGTGCGGCCGTCAGGGAGGTCCGGTCGGGTTCAGCAGTGCCCGGGGCGGCAAATGCCGTGTGGCCGAATGCCAGCAGGCACAGGCTGGCGGGAACGAGGAGCAGATATTTCGTCTGCCAGAGGATGGATGTTTTTTGGGTAGTCATCATCTTGATTCGTTTTTTAAGGGGTAAGACATTGAAGTTATTGGTAAGGGGTGTTGCAACCTTGTTTGAAGAGATTCCGAGCAAAGCCAGCTGGTACTCTCGCGGAGAGACGGCGGACATGGCTTCTTCGTCGGCCAGATATTCGTGCAGCTCCAGCATCTCGTGCAGCGTGAGCCATACCGCAGGATTGGGCCAGAACACGGCGCAAGCGGTTTGCAGGAACAGCATGTCGGCAGAATGATGCTGCCGGATATGCACGCTCTCGTGGGCGATGACGGAGGTGGCGTAAGGCGACTTCGCTACAGATGCGGGCAGGAACATCCGCCCGAAAAAGGAAAACGGCGACATTCCTTCGGGTAGCCGGTGGAAGTGTTGCCCGCCTTGTGATTCCTTCGGGCAGCGGCGCGCGAACCGGATGAAGGAGCCGACGCGGACGGCGATTCTCAGCAGCAGGACCGCGGCGATGGCTGCGTAGGCCGTCCATAGCCAGTCGGAAACGGAAAGGTCGGTTGCCGGATCCGGCGATATGCCTACAGGCTGCAACCGTATTTCGGGAATGTTTCCATCGCCCATGTCGTGAAGAAGGCGCGCGGGCCAGTGGGCCGACAACCACGGGAAGGCGAGGGCGAAAATGCCCACTCCCAGCAAAAGGCAGCGGCGCAGCCGGAAAAACGTGTCCTTGCCGCGACACAGACGGTAGAGCAGGTAGCCTGCCGCCCAAGCGAGATTGATCTGTAGGAAAAGAACAGACAGGGTATTCATATTTTCGGTTCTTTGGAGGTTGTATGGATGTCGGTGGAAGCATCCTGTTCTATCATGGCGAGCATTTCTTTCAGTTCCTCCGTCGAGATGTTGTTTTCCTTTACGAAGAACGATACCAGCTCCTTGTACGAGTTGCCGAAATAGTCACTCACGATTCGGGCCAGCGAATTGCATTTATAGTTCTTTTCTTCTACCAACGGCCGGTACAGGTAGGTGTTCCCCACCTTACGGGCTTTGACGTAGCCTTTCTGCTCCAGATTCTTCACGATGGAGGCCAGCGTGGTGTAGGGAGGTTGAGGATCTTCGTAACCGGAAAGTATGTCCTTTATGGTTCCGTCGCCGATGGCCCAGAGGCGGCGCATGGCTTTTTCTTCCTGAAATGTTAGTCGTTCCATTTTTCTTGTTCGGTCGAGTTATACGAATTGTTGATTTGTTTTACGAATGTGCTGCAAATATACGAAAATTTCGTAATACAAATGATTTCAGTATGTTTTTTTGAATGGAACCGGGATTTTTTCGGAAAATGCTTTTAGATTTCGCTGTTTGACAAGAAAAGAACTCGGGCGCGCTGTCCAATGCAGCGCGCCCGAGTCAGGAAAAGCGGTCCGGAGAAGGGACCGCGTCTTTTCGGGTTGATGCTTAGCCGATGGTAAGCAGTGTGGTGCCTTCCATGACACTGTCGCCGGCCGCTACGCAGATACCGGTGACGGAGCCGTCGTTTTCGGCCGTGATGTTGTTTTCCATCTTCATGGCTTCGAGCACCGCGACGGTCTCGCCTTTTTTGACGGCCTGTCCGGCCGAGACGAGAATCTTGGTGACAACGCCGGGCAGCGGAGCCTTGACCGGTGTTCCGGCACCGGGGCCTGCTGCAGGAGCTGCGGGTGCCGGTGTAACTGCGGCTGCGGGAGCGGCTGTTGCCGTAGCGGGTGTCTCATCGGTCATGGTGTGCGAGGGCAGGTTTTCTTCAATGAGGGAAGAACCCTGCATCTCCACTTCAAAAGGAATGCCGTTCACTTCCACCTTGGCGATGTTGCCGTTGATGTTGTCGATCGTCACATCGTACTGTGTGCCGTTGATCTTGTATTTATACTGTTTCATTGTTACGGTTTTGTTGAGTAGGTTTTACAAGTAGGCCCGTGCCGTCAGAGGCGGTTGATAAGTCCTGCCGGATTGTTCCATACCGTAGTCTCGCGGGGGGCGATGGTGATGGTGCCCGGCTCGTCGTCGTGGACCACTTCCACTTCGTGGTCGAGGAGGGCGAGCGCGATGACCGTGGCATAAGCCGGCATGTCCTCGGCGCTGACGGCGGGGTGTGCGCCGTCCACGAGCAGGTCGGCGATGGTGCCTTGTTTTTCGTCGAGCCGGATGGAGAGTTCGCAGCCGTTGATGTTATACTTGAAAGTTTTCATTGTAGTCCTCCTTCTTTTTTGTTAGAGAGGCACGTTGCCGTGTTTCTTGGCGGGACGCGTCTCGCGTTTTGTCTCAAGCTGGGCCAGTGCGCGGCAGATGCGGAAGCGCGTGTTGCGCGGTTCGATGACATCGTCGATGTAGCCGTATTCGGCGGCCTTGTAGGGATTGGTGAAGAGGTCGTTGTACTCTTTCTCCTTTTGTGCGAGGAAGGCTTTGGGATCGGCTTGCTCCTTGGCCTCTTTGGCGCTGAGGATCGCCACGGCGCCGCCGGCGCCCATCACGGCGATTTCGGCCGAGGGCCATGCGTAGTTCAGGTCGGCCTTGAGCTGTTTGCATCCCATCACGATATGGCTGCCGCCGTAGCTTTTGCGCAGGGTGACGGTGACTTTGGGCACTGTGGCCTCGCCGTAGGCGTAGAGCAGTTTGGCTCCGTGGCTGATGACGGCGTTGTATTCCTGTCCCGTTCCGGGGAGGAAGCCCGGCACGTCGACAAGGCTGACGATGGGGATGTTGAAGGCGTCGCAGAAACGGACGAAGCGGGCCGCCTTGCGCGAGGCGTTGCAGTCGAGCACGCCGGCATAGACGCTGGGCTGGTTGGCCACGATGCCCACGCTCTGTCCGTTGAAGCGGGCAAAGCCGATGATGATGTTGCGGGCAAAGTTGCGCTGCACTTCAAGGAACTCGCCGTTGTCGGTGACGGCGGCGATGACCTTGTACATGTCGTAGGCCATGTTCGGGTTGTCCGGGATGATTTCGTTGAGCAGGTCCTCCTTGCGGTCGATGGGATCGGTGCAGGCTACGCGAGGCGCGCGCTCCATGTTGTTCTGGGGCATGTAGCCGAGGAGCCGCCGGATGAGGCCGGCAAATTCCTCTTCGCTCTTTGCCGTGAAGTGGCATACGCCGCTCTTGGTGGAATGTACGCCGGCGCCGCCGAGGTCTTCCTGCGACACGTCTTCGCCGGTGACGGTCTTCACCACTTTGGGACCGGTGAGGAACATGTAGCTGATGCCTTCCAGCATGACGACAAAGTCCGTCAGGGCGGGGCTGTAGACGGCGCCGCCGGCACAGGGACCGCAGATGCCGCTGATCTGGGGCACTACGCCCGAAGCCTCTATGTTGCGCTGGAAGATGTTGCCGAAGCCGGCCAGCGAGTTGATGCCTTCCTGGATGCGGGCGCCGCCCGAGTCATTGAGGCCGATGCAGGGAGCGCCCATCTTCATGGACTGGTCCATGACCTTGCAGATCTTCTCGGCCATCGTCTCGGAGAGGGAACCGCCGTTGACGGTGAAGTCCTGGGCGAAAACGTAGACCAGACGGCCGTCTATGGTGCCGCTGCCGGCTACGACGCCGTCGCCGAGGAATTGTTTCTTCTCCATGCCGAAGTTGTGGCAACGGTGGAGTTTGAACATATCCATTTCTTCGAACGAGCCCTTGTCGAGCAGGAGCTCGATGCGTTCGCGCGCCGTGGCCTTGCCTTTGGCGTGCTGCTTCTCGATGGCTTTCTCGCCGCCGCCCAGCTGCGCTTTCTGGCGGAGTTCGACGAGCTGTTTGATTTTTTTCAGTTGTTCACTCATTGTGTATCGGATGTTTTTGAATCGTTTGTTGCTGTCTGGGTGCATGCGCCTTGTGGCGGGCACCGTCTGCAAAGATAAGAAAAGTTTATAGTTTAAGCGATAACAGGCGTTTGACTTTTTTCGGGTCGGCCGAATCCCGAAGATTTTGTGTACCTTTGCAGAAGGTATAGCCAATGAGCGCACAGACTGAACAAACTGAACAGACTGAAGTGAATATGGAGAAAATGAATAGGACCAATGATTTCAACGTTTTGGGCGAACAGCCCGTGGGCAAGCTGCTGATGCAGTATGCCTTGCCGGCCATCGTGGCGATGGCGGCCTCGTCCGTCTACAACATCATCGACGGTATATTTATCGGTCAGGGTGTAGGCCCGCAGGCCATCATGGGGCTGGCCCTGACAGGGCCCGTGATGTCGCTCACCGCCGCTTTCGGGGCGATGGTAGGCGTGGGAGCCTCCACGCTGATGTCGGTGAGGCTGGGACAGAAGGACTACGAGACGGCCCGCCACATCCTGGGCAATGTGGTGATCATGAATGTGGTGATGGGTCTTTCGCTGGGGCTGGTGCTTCAGGTCTTTCTGGAACCGGTGCTGCGCTTTTTCGGCGCGAGCGACCAGACACTGCCCTACGCATACGACTTCATGACCGTGATCCTGTCCGGTAATGTGGTGACTCATCTTTATCTGGGCCTGAACGCGCTGCTGCGTGCCACCAACCGCCCCAAGATGGCGATGTATGCCACCTTCGGAACGGTGTTTCTCAACTGTATGCTGGCCCCGTTGTTCATCTTCGTGCTGGGATGGGGCATACGTGGCGCGGCGGCGGCCACCGTGATAGCCCAGCTTGTGATGCTGATGTGGCAGCTGCATCTGTTTTCCAACCCGAAGGACATGATCCGTCTTCACCGCGACGTGATGCACCTGAAGCGGCGCATCGTGCGCGATTCGCTGGTGATAGGCCTGCCGCCGTTCCTCATCAACCTTTGTGCCTGTCTGGTGGCTGTCATCGTGACGCGCAGCATGGCGCGCTATGGCGGCGATGAGGCGGTGGGAGCCTTCGGCATCACGAACCGTCTGCTGCTCTTTGTCGTGATGGTGGTGATCGGACTCAACCAGGGCATGCAACCCATTGCGGGCTACAATTTCGGCGCCCGCAAGTATGACCGTGTCATCGGTGTGCTGAAGCGCGCCGTGCTTTTCGCCACCCTCATCACCACAACGGGCTTTCTGGCTGGCATGTTCTTTGCCCGCCCTTGTGTGTCGCTTTTCGCGAAGGATTCTCCCGAACTGGTTGACCAGGCGGCCCGCGGCCTGCGCATCGTTGTGATGTTCTTTCCTGTGATCGGAGTACAGATCGTCTCGACGGCCTTTTTCCAGAGCATCGGCTATGCGGGGAAGAGCATTTTCCTCTCGCTCACCCGTCAGCTCATTTTCCTGTTGCCCCTGCTGCTGGTGCTTCCCCATTGGTTCAAGGATCCTGTGGAGGGCGTCTGGTATGCCATGCCGATGGCAGACTGCGTTTCGACTGTGCTGGCGGTGACGATGCTGACGCTGCAAATCAAAAAGTTTAGAAAAATTCCTCAAACCGTATCATAAATCCAACACCTGTATGGAAACATTCGTAATCAATATCGGCCGCCAGCTGGGTAGCGGCGGACGGGCCGTGGGACATCTGCTGGCCGAGAAACTGGACATTGCCTATTACGACAAGGAAATCCTGACACTGGCCGCCCGCGACAGCGGCTTCTGCAAGGAAGTGTTCGAGCGGAGCGACGAGCACAAGGAGTTTTTCGGCTCGTCCTTTTGCGGCGTCGGCGACATTTTCGGGATGGGCGTGGGCTATTACTGCAACGAACTGAGCAACGACAATCTGTTCCGTCTTCAGAGCGAGGCCATCCGCAAGGCGGCTTCGGAACGCTCGTGCGTGTTCATCGGCCGCTGTGCCGACTATGTCCTGCGCGATTATCCGCGCTGTGTGAACGTCTTTATCGCCGCCGATGCCGAAGACCGCATCCGCCGCATCTGCGAGGACGATGGCGTGGACCGGCAGGAGGCGCAGCGCAAGATGGAGGCCGGCGACCGGAAACGGGCGGAATACTATAATTTCTACAGCCGGAAGAAATGGGGAGCTGCGGCCACCTACGATCTTTGCCTCAATTCCTCCGTGCTGGGCATCGAGGATACCGTGGGGTTCATCATAGACTTTGCCCGGAAGAAGCTCAGGCTTAAATCCGAGGCATTATGACGCGTGTGGGACTGCTCTCCGATACGCACGGTTACTGGGACGAGCGGTATGAGCGGCACTTTGCCGGTTGCGATGAAATATGGCATGCCGGAGACATCGGTACCATGGAACTGGCAGAGCGGCTGGCCGCCCTGAAGCCCCTGCGGGCCGTGTGCGGCAACTGCGACGGGGGCGATCTGCGGCGGCTCTATCCCGAGGTGCTGCGCTTCCGTTGCGAGGAGGCCGAGGTGCTGATGAAACACATCGGTGGCTATCCCGGCCGCTACGACCGCAGTGTGCGTGCCCTGCTCGCGAGTCGTCCGCCACAGCTTTTCGTGGCGGGCCATTCCCACATTCTGAAGGTGCAGTACGATGCCGCGCTCGGTTGTCTGCACATCAATCCCGGCGCGGCGGGGCTTCAAGGCTGGCAACAGGTACGCACGCTGGTGCGCTTCGCTGTGGAAGGAAAGGAATTCCGCGATGTTGAAGTCATCGAACTGACCGGCCGTCGGGGCCGGAACGGATAAGCGGCGGTGCCTGGAAGAACAGAAAATCTTTCAGGCAGATGTACTTTCAGGTCTTGAAGTGTCCTGTGCGGACGAAGGAGTACGGGTGGGGCCTGTGCCGGCAAAGGCCCCACCCATGAACCATTACCATAGACTTGTGAAGCGGCAGGAGCGTCTGCTTGCCGCTGTTTACGAGGCGCGCCATGAGCTTCGTTTATCCTGTTATACCACCCGGTTTGGAAGACATCATTGTGGCGAAGTGATATTCCCAGTTTCTGATTGTAGATACAATTTTTTCGAAAAAAATTGTTCACGTATTTTAATAGACCTCTCCAAAGTTTAACTTGCAGGTTTCTCGGAAAAACAACGGGAACGGACCTTTTTTGAAAAACATAGTATCTTTTTTAAACGAGATGGGACCTTTTTAAAAAAAGATCGGATGTTTTTTTCACGTTAAGCAACGAAAAAAACCGCCCATTAGGCGGTTTTTCAGGGTTCTTCTACTTTGGTAGTGCAAATATACTGCTTCCCGGAGCGAAATCCAAATGTTAATTAACTTCCGTTTGCATTCGGACCTAAGTGCCCGTTTTGCTTATCTACGCTAAACGTGAAGCGGCGCGGAGGCTTTTTCCGCTTCCTTGGCTTCGTAGTGCGGCTCAGCGTTTTCCGTACATCTGGTCGTAATAGAGCTGGTAGTTCTCGCCGCTGACGGCTTCTACCCAGGCACGGTTTTCCAGATTCCAGCGGATGGTCCTTACGATGCCTTCCTCGAAGGTGGTTTCGGGATACCATCCCAGATCGGCCTTGATTTTGGAGGGATCGATGCCATAGCGCTGGTCGTGCCCGAGGCGGTCCTTCACGAAGGTGATCAGGTCCTCGTTGATCCAGTCGATGTCGATTTGTCCGTCTGCCCCTTTCTTTTGCCTTTTGAGCAGGGTGCGCCATTCGGGACGTTCGGCCATGAGGTCGTGAATGGTGCGGATGATGATTTTCACGATCTGGATGTTCTGGCGTTCGTTGTGTCCTCCCACGTTGTAGATGCTGCCGGCCTCTCCGCGTGTGACAACGGCGTCGATGGCCTTGCAATGGTCTTCCACGTAGAGCCAGTCGCGTACGTTGGTGCCCTCGCCGTAGACAGGCAGTTTTTTGCCTTCCAAGATGTTGTTGATGATCAGGGGGATGAGTTTCTCGGGGAACTGGTAGGGACCGTAGTTGTTGGAGCAGCGGGTGATGCTGACGGGCATGTGGAACGTGTCGCGGTAGGCGCAGACGATGTGGTCGGCGCTGGTTTTCGAGGCGCTGTAAGGGCTGTGGGGGCACAGGGGTGTCTCCTCAGTGAAGAAGCCGTCCGCGCCCAGACTGCCGTAGACCTCATCGGTGGAGACCTGATGGAAGCGTACGCCGCGGCGCCACGTGGGATAGCCTTGTGCGTCCTTGCCCGTCACCCATGCGGCACGGGCGGCATCCAGCAGATTCTGTGTGCCGAGGATATTGGTCTGGAGGAAGAGTTGCGGGTTCTCGATGGACCGGTCCACATGGCTCTCGGCGGCGAAGTTCACCACCATATCGAATTTGTATTCGGCAAACAGTCTGTCCACGAGGGCGCGGTCGCAGATGTTGCCGCGCACAAAGAAACAGCGTTCGTTGTCAATGTCTTCGGCAATGGTCCCCATGTAGCCTGCATAGGTGAGCAAGTCGAGCACGACAACCCGAATGTCATCGTATTTGGCCAGCAGGTATTTCAGATAGTTGGCTCCGATGAAACCGGCTCCGCCGGTCACGAGATAGACTTTCATAATTTTTTGAATGATGCGTTTTGTTGTTTTGTATGGGTTACAAAGATAGCGAGAAAAAACGAGGTGGGCGCGGATTACGCGCTACATTTTATTTCCGGCCCCTTGTGAAAATGATGATGACAACGGCCGGAATGATGAGCGCGATGCCCAGAAGTATGTTCAGCGTGAGCGCCTCGCTGAAGAGCAGGCAGCCCAGTGCGACGGCGGTGAGCGGTTCGAGCGCTCCCAGGACGGCGGTCATGGTGGAGCCGATGTTTTTGACGGCGGCCACGAGGCAGAGATTGGTGACGACGGTGCAGACGATGCTCAGCGTGAGCAGATAGACCGCCTGGTTGGTGGTGGCGATTATTTGCAGGCTGTCCTGCCGGTAGGCGTCGGCGGCGAAGATGGCCGTGCCCAGCAGCATGACGTAGAACGTGAGTTTCATGCCGTCCATGTCGCGGACGCGGGAGCGGTTTACGCGGATGATGTACAGCGCATAGCAGACGGCGGAGATCAGTTCTATCACCACGCCGCGCAGACTGGTGGATCCGTCTCCGGTCCAGGAAAGCGCACCCACGCCGGCAACGGCCATCAGCACGGCCAGGATGGTGGAGAGTTTCCGTGCCTCGTGGTAGAACATCATCATCAGTAAGGTCGTGGCTACGGGGTACATGAAATGCAGGGTTGTGGCGATGCCCGTGGGGAGATAGTTGTAGCCGTCGAGCAGAAAGAGCGCGGAACCGTCGGACAGGAAAGCCAGATAGGTGAGCGTGACCAGTTCGGGTCGCGTCACGCGGAAGCTCCGGCCCCGCAGCAGCATGATGATTCCGATGATGACGGAGGCGAAGAGGAAGCGGTAGAAGAGGATGGAAGGGTCGCTCATGCGGTCGGCGATGGCTCCGTCCTTGACGGGGAGCGTGAAGGTGGGGATCAGGCCGTAGCAGATGGCGGCCGTGAGGCCGTAGATCACTCCGCGTACCGGGCCTGCGGGAGCGTTTGTCTCGGGAGAGATGGTATTTTGCGTTTTCATGGCAGGTTATCTTTCAAAGTCGATGGTCTGTCCGGAAGCCGAGATGCCGCGGGCCGAGATGCGCAGTTTCTGTCCGTCGTAGGAGTTGCCGTAGAAGAGGACGGAGGCATGGCCGCCGGCATCGGTCCTGACGTCGGGATTCCAATAGAGGGTGCGCCGCACATCCTTCTCGGAGGGAAGATCCGCTCCGTTGTATTGAGGAGAATAGAATTTTTTTGGGATATGGTAGCCTTTGACGCGGCGTTTCTCTACGCCCTTCTTGGAGCGGTAGAGGTAGGCGTCGGGATGTTCGTAGATGAAGATCCCGTATTCGGCATCCGTTTTTATGCCGAGCAGTCTGCCGATTCTTCCCGGCCCTTTGACGATGGCTACGGATTTTATCTCTTCCGCCAGCAGTTCGTTACCATCGTAGCGGGATCCCGCCCCGTTGTTGACGCTGACCAGCGCGTCGCGTCCCCGGTAGAGCAGGGCGTCGGACAGTTCGGGGCCTGTTTCGTTGAGTTTCGCCTCGGCGGCCTCTTTCCCGGGTTCGTCACCGTAGTCTACACCGACTTTGGTGCCGACATCCGAGTCGGAAGACGGTGTGGAATGGTTTCGGGAAACTTCCGCTTGGTTGTCCAGCAGTTCGATGAAATCCATGACATTCCCTACGCGGTAGCCGGCATCCTTGTAGCGTTCCACCTCCAGTTCGAAGTTATAGAAAGTGTCGCTTTGTCGCATTCCGCCTTTCTCGCCGCCGTTCTGGGTGTAGCGGTTGCCGGTGAAACCGCGGTATTTCCTTTTGGCCGTGATTTTGGCTGTGGGCAGTTTGGTAGAGACGATGCGGGAGATAGTGTCGGTCCATTCAAATGTTTCGGGCTGTATCCCGGCCGTCCCGGGCGGGCGGGGAGTGCGGAGTTCTAACTGGGCGGAATGATAGGGCTGGATTTCGGGACTGAACCAGCGGTCGATGGCGATGCGGGAGAATACCTTTTCTCCTTTGCCGTTTTTGGTGAGGAAAGAGGCGATCCAGTCGCCGGAGTAGTCCACGTTCGATACAAAGGCGAAGCGGCCGTTTTCGTCGCTGACGGCCGAGGCTTCGAGCGAGCCGCCCTGCCGGGAATACATTTTCAGGTCGATGGTGATGCCCGGGTAGGGCCTGAACTTGTCGTTGTCGTGGTAGAGGGTTCCGCTGAGGGTGAGTTTGTCTTCGAGCGGCTGTCTGAGCCGGAAGCTGTCGCGGCCGCACATCGTGGCAAAAGTGTTGGCCGTCCAGCCTTGCACCATCAGCAGCAGGTCGAGCGCGCGGCGGTGTTCAGCATCGTCCGCCTCGAAGTAGTATTCCGGTCGGGCGATGTAGCCTTTGACTTCCGAGGACAGGAGCATCTCGGTACCGATGCCGCCGGTTTCGCTGCCTGTCATTTCGCTCTTCTCCTCACGGACGGCAAGGGAAAACGAGGAACTTACGGGTTGTCCGTCCGCGTCCTTCAGGTCCATGTCCAGCACTATGGGGGCGAAAGCCTCGTAGCTCTCCGCGTTCTGACGGATGCGCAGGCCGAGCCTTCTTTCCGGCGCTTTTTTCCATACGAGCCGCCGGCTGAGGCTGTGGCCGCCGGTGTCGAACAGTTCGATGCGGTTCACGCCGCCGTGCAGCGCCTGTCCGGGCAGGAACAGTTCGACAGCTTGTCCGCCGGCCAGACTCAGGGTGTCGAAGTAGCAAACTTTTTCGCGGCACAGCACGGCCAGCCCCGTCAGGATGGCCTCGGTTCCGTTGCCGGTGCGGGCAACGGTCAGGTTCACGCCGTCATTCAGCACGTCAGCCTTCAGGGCAAATTCCTCCCCGTCGGAAACGGCGGGCAGGGGAAACCGGTTCTTTTTGCCGGAAATCTCCACATAGCCGTCCGTCAGGCCGGCGGGGACGGTGAAGCTACCCATGCCTTCGTGCTCGGGAATGGTGACGGCCAGTTGTCGGCCGTCGGCCGCAAACAGTTGCAGGGTGTCGCCTGCCGGTCGTCCGCGTCCGTCTGTCAGCAGATAGGCGATGCGTTGTGCCACGCCTTTCACGCGGTTGCCGCCTTCGGGGAAAAACGAGAGCCTCCTTTCGCTCTCTCTGCCGTAGACAGAGGGGCGCGGACAACCCATGCTGGCCTTGCGTCCTTCTTCGGGCATGGTGATTTCGGGCAGTTCGTATTCTTCGGCCTCCAGCCGTTTTTTCGCTTCTTTTTTCGAGGGCTTCCGGAAGATGGGAATGACGCGCGAGAAGCAGGCTTCCGTACCCCAGTTCACCATCTCGCGGGTGTAGGCTCTTATTTCGTAAAAGCCTTCTTTGACGGGCAACTGCATTTGGATGTCTCCCGCGGCCTGTCCCACGCTGTCGAGGCGTAGGGTGCGTTGTTCCGTGGTCTGTCCCTTGTCGTTGAGCAGTTCGACATACAACACGCGGCTCAGGGTGGAGGGGCAGAGCGATGAGGCCCGCACCACATAGGCCTTGAAGTAGATGGTCTCGTCCGTGAAATAGGCGTTGTTGTCAAGATGCAGATACACCTTCTCGCGTGGAAAGCGATGGTCGAAACCTGCTACGGCCTTGAAGCGGGAAAACAGTTGTTCCGTTTTGTTCTGTTGTGCCATCGTTGCCATGCAAGGCAACAGCAGGAGCAGCAGCGCCAGCAGCGGCCTACCATTTGTTGTGGCGGATGTTGTTTTCATCGTATTTGTCTTTGGGGAGGGGCTGGTTGGCCGGCCAGCCTATAGGGATGACGTTGAGCGGCACGATGTGTGCGGGCAGGCCGAGCGCGGTTTTCACGGCCGTCAGTCTCTCCTCATACGGGTATACACCGGTCCATACTGCGCCGAGGCCCATTGCCTCCGCTGCCAGCAGGAGGTTTTCCGTAGCGGCGGAGCAGTCGAACGTCCAGTTGGTCGAGGGGTTGCCCTTGTCGTCCGTGATGCTGAGGTCGCCGCAGACGGCGATGGCCAGCGGGGCCTGGTCCAGCATTTTGGCGTAGGGCAGCAGCCTGCGCAAAGTGTCGAGGACGCTTTTGTCGTCCACTACCACGAATTTCCACGGCCGCATGTCGCGGCCCGAGGGGGCGGCCATGGCGGCGCGGAGCAGCGTGTCCACCTGTCCCGCCGTGACGGGCCGGCCGGTATAGCTGCGTACGCTTTTCCGGGAAAGGATGTTGGCGAATACCGTTTCCTGTGTATTGGGGGCGGGGTTCTCTTCGCGTCCGGTTACGGCCAGCCGGGCCAGTGCGGCCAGCAAGGCGACGGCCAGGACAAAGCTGACGATCTTGTAGCGGTTCATTATGGTTGGATGTTTAGTTCTCGGTCAGTTTCAGAATTTCTCCTACGGGACACAGGCACCTGCACCACGGACGGGGCAGGAAACAGCCTGCCACGACGAACAGGGCTGCGGGCACCAGTACGGCGGCTCCTGCCTGTGCGGGCTGGAAGGCGGCGAAAGGCTCATAGTCCAGCAGCATTGCGCCGGTGCCGGTCCAGAGCACGGCCAGCAGCGCGAGCAATGCGCCGAGGCGCAGGCGCGACATGAAGCGGAAGGTCCGCGGTCCGACCGTTATTTTTGGGAAAGGCAGATGCCCGGCCAGTTCCTGAAGGCTGCCGTAGGGGCATACCCATTGACAGAAGTAGCCTTTGCGGCCCGTCAGCGCGGCCGTGGCGGCCACGGCAAGCAACAGGACGGCGGGCAACGCCGTTGTGAGGTTCAGACCGTTCTGCATGGAATGATGGAAAAGACTGAAACTGAGGGTCTGTCCGCACCAGAATCCCGTCACGCCGACGTTGAGCAGGAGGACGGTGATTCTTATGAATCTCTTCCCCCTGAATCTCCATGCCGCCAGCATTCCTGCCAGCAGGACGGCAGTTAAGGCCGCTGTGCGTCCCCAGCCTATCGCGGGTGCGGCGGCAGCCCGTTCCGGAAGCGAGAGAAAAGCGTTGCGGGCGGCCTGCATGTTGCGGATGAGCGAGACGCTGGTATAGGTGGCTCCGCTCACGGCGTCCGGTTCGGCCGCTCCGTCTGCTTTCCGTCCGTCCCAGGCGTGCAGTATTTTCCCGGCGGCGCGGCGGAAGAAGTCCGGAGTCTCCAGGTTGTCGGCGGCGGCGATGCCCGTGACGGTCCCTTCAGTGTCCACATACATATATATAGGAGTGGGTCCGGCGAAGCCTGTGATGTCGCGGGCCAGCGGAGCACTGTTTACAACGTGCCCGACCAGTTGTTCCGAATCGTTGAAAACTTCCCACACGGCCGAGTCGCGCCGGACGGTATGCGCTCCTTCCGGAATCAGTTCTTTCAGTTTGTCGGCTGGAAGGTCCGTGCCGGTTCTGGCCGGGGCGGCCGGAGTATCCGCGGCGGCGAAGTCGTGTCCAAGGAGCCGTCCTGTGGCTACGGCCGTCGAGGCCACCAACAACAGGACCACGAGCAGCGAGAGCAGCCGTTCGAGGAAGGCGATGAACGGGGTGGTGCTTTTTTTAGAAGAAAGTGTTGCCATTATTGGGGAGATGAGAGGATGTGACAGGCGGAGATCAGCCTTCGCGCAGGAAGTCGAACATCGCGTCGATGTCTTTTCTTCCGGCATGGCAGTTGAGCCGGATGTCGCCGATGTCGGCCAGGAGTGTGAAGTTGATGCTGCCGGCCGTGTTTTTCTTGTCGTGCAGCATGAAGTCGTAGAGGCGGTCGTAGTGTTTGCAGCTAAAGTCGAAGACGCCGTAGTAACGGCGCACGAAGTTCACCGTCTGCCGCATCTTTTCGGTGGGGAAGCCCTGAAGCAGGCAGCTCAGGTAAAGCTCGCATACCAGTCCCCAGGCCACGGCATATCCGTGGAGGACGGGACGGTTCTCTTCCAGTGCGAGGCTTTCGAGTGCGTGGCCGGCGGTATGTCCCAGATTGAGCGCCTTGCGCAACCCTTTCTCGTGCGGGTCCTTGGCCACGATGCGGCGTTTCACTCCGATGCTTTCCGCCACCATGCCCTGTAGCCGGCGGTAGTCCGGAGCGTCCAGGTCGAAGCGCAGGTGTTCCGCCCAGGTCTCCGTGTCCGAGAGGAGGGCGTGTTTGAGCATTTCGGCATAGCCCGACCTCAGGTTTTCGTGGTCGAGCGTCCGCAGGAACTGTGTGCTGACGATGACCGTGTCGCTTTCGCGGAAGGCCCCTATCTCGTTTTTCAGTCCGTTGAAGTTGATTCCCGTTTTCCCTCCTACGGCCGCATCCACCATTGAGAGTAGCGTGGTGGGGATGTTGATGAAGGAGATGCCGCGCTTGAAGGTGGCGGCGGCAAAACCGCCCAGATCGGTGACCATGCCTCCGCCCAGGCAGATCATTCGCGAGTGGCGGGTGGCACCGCCCTCACCCAGTGCGCTCCATACGGCGGACAGGGTGTCGAGCGTCTTGTTGGCATCGGAGGCTCCGATGGTAATGTCGCGGGCGCCGTCTAAGGCCGCGCATCCGTTCAGCAGGGGGCGGCAGAGGAGGTATGTGTGTTCGTCGGTCAGGATGAAAAGGCGGTCGCAGTCGTTGCCGGCGACGGTCGTGGCGAGGTCGCGGCACGGGTCTTCGGAAAAGATGATTTCTTGCATGGTGGGGAGATGTGTCGTGGTTTATGTGAGAGGGCGGGGCGGTTCTTCTTCAAACTCCTCGATAGCCTGGCGGTAGTTTTCGGGAATGTCGGCCGAGAGCTGCCGCTTGAGCGAGAAGCACACCATCACCGTGGTGCAGCGGCAAACCACGGCGCCAGTCTTTTCGTTCACGGCGCGCTGGGTCAGGGTGAAACTCTTTTGTCCGAGATGGGACACGCGCGTTTCCACAACAATGTTGTCGCCGTAGAAGATGGGCAGGATAAAGTCCGCGTTGATGTTGGCAATGACGGGCACCACATCGCTGTCGCGGTAGTCGATGTGCAGGACATCGTTCAGATAGGTCTCCTTGCCCAGATCGTAGTAGGCGAAATAGGCGTTGTTGTTGACGTGGCCGTAGCGGTCCACATCGTTGAAGCGGATCTGTATGGGTACCCGGTGCCGGTACGGTGCCTCCTGCGTTGAGGCGGACGGGGAAGAGGACTGGTTCATTTCGGTCATGTTCTGAAAGGGTTTTCCGTGAGCGACGGTACGCCGCAGTTGCGCGCCACGGCGGCCAGCCGGCCGGTGTCGGGCCGCAACTCCAGTGTCTCCTCGTCCGTGCGACACAGGTCGCGCAGTGCATAGATGTTGGCCGTTTCGTCGGTGGGGCGGTTGCCGGCTGCGCGGAAAAGGTGGTTGCGGGCATCGACGATCTCGACGGCCGCATGGCTGTATTCCGGAGCTTCCGGAGAAGAGGCCAGCGCCTGGCACACATAGCGGCCGAGCGCGGCAACAAATTCGGCGGTTTCGTCTGTCATAGGGCAAAGGTAGGAATTTAATTGGCAATTCAGGGTCGTGGCGGCTACATTTTTGCGGAAACGGACGGTGGTTTCGCGGTCCTGTACAAAAATCTGCCGATTGCATCCTGAGGACGGTTTTCCGGAACAAAAGCCGATCGGGACACGGAATAAAATTAGTGCTTTCGCTTTGCCCTTCGCCGGACTTGAGTTAACTTTGCAGAGCCTAATGCCGGTCCGGCGGAGCGGTTCCGCCGGACCGTATCAGGAACAAGATTCGGAACAAAACAAAAACATGGCAAAAGAAAAAGTTATATTGACGGGCGACCGCCCCACCGGTCGTCTGCACATCGGTCATTATGTGGGCTCGTTGCGTCGGCGCGTGGAGTTGCAGAACGAGGGTGATTTCAAGAAGATGTTTGTCTTCATCGCCGACGCCCAGGCACTGACGGACAACATGGAGAATCCCGAAAAGGTGAGACAGAACGTCATTGAGGTGGCGCTGGACTATCTGGCCTGCGGGCTGGATCCGGAGAAGGTGACGCTGTTCATACAGAGTCAGATTCCCGAACTGTGCGAACTGTCGTTCTATTTTATGGATTTGGTGAGCGTGAGCCGTCTGCAACGGAACCCGACGGTGAAGACGGAGATCCAGATGCGTGGCTTCGAGTCGAGCATTCCGGTAGGTTTTTTCACCTATCCCATCAGTCAGGCGGCCGACATCACTGCTTTCCGCGCCACCACCGTGCCCGCCGGTGAGGACCAGAAACCCATGCTGGAACAGGCCACCGAAATCGTGCGCCGCTTTAACCACATCTACGGCGAGACACTTGTGGAACCGAGTATCATGCTCCCGTGCAACGCTGCCTGCCTGCGTCTGCCCGGAACGGACGGAAAGGCGAAAATGTCGAAGTCGCTCTGCAATTGCATCTATCTTTCCGACACGGCGGACGAGGTGCAGCAGAAGGTGATGTCGATGTACACCGACCCCACCCACGTACACGTGCAGGATCCCGGTCATGTGGAGGGAAATACCGTGTTCACCTATTTGGACGCGTTCTGTCTGCCCGAACATTTCGGACGCTATCTGCCCGACTATGCCGGTCTGGACGAACTGAAGGCACACTACACGCGCGGCGGTCTGGGCGACATGAAGGTGAAACGCTTCCTGTGCAACGTGTTGCAGGAGGTGCTGACCCCCATCCGCGAGCGGCGCAAGGAGTTCGAGAAGGACATTCCCGCCATCTACGACATGCTGCGTCGAGGATGCGAAGACGCGCGCGCCGTGGCGGCCGACACACTGGACGATGTGCGGCGAGCCATGAAAATCAATTATTTTGATGACAAGGACCTCATCGCGGAGCAATCTCGCCGTTTTGCGGAATAAAAATCTTTCAAAATTTGTACGTTATAAAAATAAACGCTAAATTTGCACCCCAAAAGCGCGAATATTAAAAAATAAAAACGACATAATATGAAAAGAACATTTCAACCTCACAACAGAAAGAGAAACAACAAGCATGGTTTCCGTCAGCGCATGCAGACGGCCAACGGACGCCGCGTGCTGGCTGCCCGCCGTGCTAAAGGACGTAAGAAACTGACCGTATCGGACGAAGTTCACGGCAAGAAATAAAAAATCCTCCTCCGCAGAGGTTTCAAGAAGATATTTCGGGAGAAGTGAAGGTTTTTCAAGGGAGAGCCTTTACTTCTCCCGTTTTTTTGTAACTTTGACACGCTTTTCGTGTCGCCCGCAACAGTGCCGGCGGCCGATGTGTAACATGTATTGGAATCAGGAGAAAACGATATGAGCATATCAGGATTTTTCAGGAAAATTTTCAGCACGATCCTCGTGGGCAACTGTCTGGGCATGGTGCTGGTGACAGTGGCACTGGGAGTGGGAACGTTCTGTTTTCTGGATCATTATACCCACCACGGGCGGGAAATAGACGTGCCGGACCTGAAGGGACAGAACTCCGAAGTAGCCATGAAGAAACTGGAGCGGATGGGGCTGAGGACCGAAGTGGCAGACACGGGCTATGTGGAGACACTACCCGCCGATGTGGTGCTGGAACAATCGATATCGGCAGGCGAGAAAGTAAAGCCGGGCCGCCTCATAGCGCTGACGGTGAACGCCTCCGGTGCGCGGACGGTGGCGCTGCCTGATGTGGCGGACAACTGCTCGTACCGTGAGGCGCGGGCCAAACTGGAAATCCTGGGCTTCAGGCTTACCCCGCCCGAATATATCCCCAGTGACGACCGCGACTGGGTATACGGCATCAAGGTGAACGGAAAGAGCGTCAGTGCCGGAACGCGCGTCTCCGTCAAGACGCCCGTCACACTCGTGATAGGTGACGGACAGATGGAGGAGGCCTTTAACGGAAACGACAGTCTGGATTACATGATATTCGGCACGGAGGAGGTTGATTCGCTGCCGGCAGAGGAAGTGAACTTCGACGAGGACAATCTATGAAGACAGACAACGACGCACTGGAGATACTGTTGCCCGACGGACAAGCCTTGCCGGCTATGAACGGACCCGAGGAGGAAGACGAGGAAAACTCCCTGTATGAACACCATCGCGTGGTGGCGGATAAAGGCCAGCAGCTGTTGCGGGTGGACCGTTTTCTGCTGGACCATCTTCCCGACACCTCGCGCAACCGGATACAGACGGCGGCGCGCGCCGGCTTTGTCCATGTGAACGGACAGCCGGTCAAGAGCAACTACCGCGTGAAGCCACACGACATCGTGACCCTGTTGCTGGACCGCCCGCGCTATGACAGCAGGATAGAGCCGGAGGACATCCCTTTGGACATTGTATATGAAGACAAGGCCCTGATGGTGATCAACAAACCGGCGGGACTGGTGGTACATCCCGGCTGCGGCAACTATACCGGGACACTGGTGAACGCCGTGGCCTGGCACCTGCGCGACAATCCGGCTTATGACCCGAACGATCCGGGGGTGGGACTGGTACACCGCATCGACAAGGACACCTCGGGGCTGCTTGTCGTGGCGAAGACTCCGCAGGCGAAGACGAAACTGGGACTTCAGTTCTTCAACAAGACGACACGGCGCAGATACAACGCGCTGGTATGGACTAATTTTCAGGAAAACGAAGGCCGCATCGAGGGCAATATAGGCCGTCATCCCAAAGACCGGATGCAGATGGCCGTATTCCCGCCCGGCTCGGAGACGGGAAAACCGGCCGTGACGCATTACCGGGTGCTGGAACGCTTCGGATATGTCACGCTGGTGGAGTGTGTGCTGGAGACCGGCCGCACCCATCAGATACGGGCGCACATGAAACACATAGGCCATCCGCTGTTCAACGACGAACGCTACGGAGGCGACCAGATTCTGCGCGGGACGCAGTCGGGAACATACAACAGTTTCATCCGGAACTGTTTCGCCCAGTGCCCGCGTCAGGCGCTCCATGCCCGGACGCTGGGCTTCCGGCATCCCGTGACGGACGAGGAAATGGACTTTTCTGCTCCCCTGCCTGCCGACATGGAAGGACTGCTGGAACGCTGGCGCGTCTATACGGAGGGGACGAGACTGTGCTGATTTTAGACAGAAGATAGAAATATTATATCGGACAAATGAAAAAGACAATTGCCATTGTTGCCGGAGGGGATTCTTCCGAGCATGATGTCTCGCTGCGTAGCGCAGAAGGCATCCTGTCGTTTATGGATAAGGAAAAATACGATTGCTGTGTAGTGGAACTGCAAGGCCTTGAATGGACGGCACACTATGACGGCGGAAAATATGCTGTGGACCGCAATGATTTCTCGTTCGCGGATGCGGACGGCCGTCACCATACTTTTGATTTTGCTTACATCACGATTCACGGAACCCCGGGCGAGAACGGAATCCTGCAAGGCTATTTCGACCTGATAGGCCTGCCTTATTCCACCAGCGGAGTGCTGGTGGAGGCCCTGACTTTCAACAAGCATGCCCTGAACAGTTATCTGAAGGTATATCCCGACCTGCACATTGCCGATTCCTTCCTGCTGCGTAAAGGACATCCCCATCCTGCCGACAGCGAAATCGTGGAGAAACTGGGGCTGCCCTGTTTCGTGAAACCCAATGCCGGCGGCAGCAGCTTCGGCGTCTCGAAGGTGCGGACGGCGGAAGAGCTGAGACCAGCGGTGGAGAAAGCAATGAAAGAAAGCGACGAGGTGATGGTGGAGCGGATGATTTCCGGAACGGAGATCACCTGCGGCTGTTACAGGAAAGGAAACGACATCGTGACGTTCCCGATTACGGAAGTGGTGACGTCTCAGGATTTCTTCGATTACGACGCGAAGTACAACCACAAGTCCGACGAGATCACTCCGGCCCGCATCGCTCCCGAGACGGCTCGCCGTGTCAGCGACATGACCCGCCGCATCTATGGCATACTGGACTGCTACGGAATCATCCGCATCGACTATATTCTGAGCGGAGAGAAGGGCAAAGAACAGATCAATCTGCTGGAGATCAATACGACGCCCGGAATGACCGGCGCCAGCTTCATCCCGCAGCAAGTGAGGGCGGCCGGAATGGAAATGAAGGACGTGCTCTCGGATATTATCGAAGGTAAATCTTAAAATAACATCCCCTATGAATATCCCTGCCGAATTTGATGACATACGTCCTTACAGTCCCGAGGAACTCCCCGTTGTGTTCGGGGAACTTCTGGCCGATCCGCAGTTCCGTGCTCTTGTCCAGTCTTTTTATCCCGAGGTCCCGTTCGAGGAATTGAGCAGGCGGCTGTATGCCTGCAAAGACAGCCTGGAAGTGCAGAAGGTGTTTTTCTATCCCCTGATCAAGCAGCTGGCTGCCAAGTGTAGCACCGGTTGTACGATGGATGCCGGAGCGGTAGGGGATAAGGAGAAACGTTACACCTTTGTGTCGAACCACCGCGACATCGTGATCGATCCGGCTCTGCTCAGCATCCTTTTGCTCGACCAGGGATTCCAGACCACCGTGGAGATCGCCATCGGCGACAATCTCCTGATCTATCCGTGGATTCATAAGCTGGTGCGCGTCAACAAGTCGTTCATTGTGCAGCGTTCCCTGCCTCTGCGCGAGATGCTCGGTAGCAGCCGGCGCATGAGTGCCTATATGCACTATGCCGTTGCCTGCAAGCGGGAGAATATCTGGATTGCCCAGCGCGAGGGCCGTGCAAAAGATTCCAACGACCGCACTCAGGAGGCAGTACTCAAGATGATGGCGATGTCTGGCGGCGACACTGCCGCGGACAGCCTGAAGGCCCTCAACATCGTGCCGCTGACCATCTCCTACGAATACGATCCCTGCGATTTCCTGAAGGCGAAAGAGTTCCAGCAGAAGCGGGACAATCCCTCTCATAAGAAAAGCCGCGAGGACGATTTGCGAAACATGCAGACCGGCATTTTCGGCTTTAAAGGCCGCGTACACTATCAGTTGTCTCCCTGCATCAACGAATGGCTTGACGAGCTTTCCGGTCTGCCGAAGGTGGAGTTTTTCGCGGAAGTGGCCCGCCGGATGGACCGCGACATCCACCGCGGCTACCAGTTGTACCCCGGCAATTATGTCGCCGCCGATCTTTTAGAAGGGACAACAGACTTTGCCGGCCGCTACACAGCGGAGGAAAAAGATACTTTCGAGAAATACATTGCCGGCCGTCTGGCATTGATCGACCTGCCCGGCAAAGACGAGGACTTTCTGCGTGAACGGCTGCTGACCATGTATGCCATGCCTTTGAAGAATCATATCGCCGCCCGATGAACCTGTTGCTCCGTCTTGCGTTCTGCGTCTTGCCTGCAATGGTCCTGTCCGTTTCCTGTGAGGACGACGAAGAGATACTTGCCGCATACCGGCAGGACCTGGTAGAGGTCGTGACCGACGGGGTGGGGGCTGCTGCGGAATTGCGGCTCGATGACGGCACACGACTGCCCTTTGCCCGTAGGCGGTTGGGATATGTGCGCGATACCGTCTATCGCATGCGGGCGCTTTACACTCTTCAGGACGAGACGGCCGATGTCTCCGCGCTGGTGCCTGTGTTGTCACCCCTTCCGCGCGCATACGCGCCGCAGGCCGTCCGCACCGATCCTGTCGGTGTTTCCGCCCTGTGGCGCGGCGGACGCTATGTCAACTTCAGGCTGGATGTCAAGACGGCCGGCGGAGTGCACTATTTCGGCTTCATTGACCGAGGTTGCCGGCAGAACGCGGCCGGCGGTCTCACGCAGCAGGTGGAGCTGTTGCATAACCAGAATGCCGATCCGCTTCATTATACCCGCGAGGTCTGGCTCTCCTGTCCCCTCTTCGGCTTCGCGGAAAGCCTGCGGCCCGGACAGGACTCGGTGGAGATCACTGTCCGGACTTTTTCGGAGCAGACGAAGCGCAGCTTTCTGTATTGACAGACTTGATGACACAAAAAAACTATTTACACAGACTTTTATGAGAACTATTGATTTCCGTCCCGTTACGCTGGCCGACAGGGAAACCGTGCAGACCCGCGTTTACGAAAGCGAATGCCGCAACTGCGACCTGAACTTCATGAACCTGATGAGCTGGAGGTTTCTTTACGGAACCGAGATGGCCCTTCACGACAATTGGCTGCTGTTCCGTTTCAGGGTGAACGGCCATGTCGCCTATCTGGCTCCTGTAGGTAAAGGCGAGTGGGCACCCGTCCTGCACGACATGCTCGACGATGCCCGTCGGCTGGAACAGCCCTTTCTGATGCTCGGAGTCTGCGAGAACTCGCTTGCATTCCTCAATGCCGCCTTGCCCGGTTATTTCTATGCCACGTGCGACCGCAGCTATACCGACTACATCTACCGTCGCGAGGCACTGGCCACGCTGGCCGGCAAGAAATTGCAGGCCAAGCGCAATCATGCCAACCGCTTTGCCGCACAATATCCCGATTTTGAATATCTTCCCCTCACCTCCGGTCTTGTTCCCGAGTGTATGCGTCTGGCCGAGTGCTGGGCGGCCCGGAAGGCAGGCGGCGAAAGCCGGCTGACCCATGCCGACGAACATCGCTCCATGTCCTACGTGTTCGACAACTGGGACGCGCTGGGAGCGACCGGCGGAGTGATCCGCACGGGCGGCCGCATCGTGGCCTTCACCTACGGCGCTCCCGTCAACTATGACACGTTCGATGTCTGTGCCGAAAAGGCCGACACCGCCTGCGACGGAGCCTATGCCGTCATCAACCGCGAGTTTGCCCGTCGCATTCCCGAACAATACATCTATGTCAACCGCGAGGAAGACCTCGGCATTGAAGGACTGAGAAAAGCCAAAGAGTCTTACAGGCCCGAGATGCTTTTGCACAAATACACCGTCATGACGAAACACCCCTTGGGCTGATCGTCCTGTTTTCCCTAATTGCTAATTCCTAATTGTAGAAGAACGATGCTACTCACTCCCGAAGAAATCAAACAGCAGACCCGTGAACTCTGGCGTACCTGTTTTCAGGATTCCGAGGAATTCATGGACATTTATTTTGAGGACAAATATACCGATGCGGCCAACATCACCTGTCGGCCAGACGGCAGGGTGGCTGCCGCCGCCCAGATTTTGCCGTATAGCATGAAGTTCTACGGTTCCGTGGTGCATGCCGGCTATGTGTCCGGGCTGGCCACCTTGCCGGCATATCGCGGGCGCGGACTTGCCGCCCAGATTCTGCGCGAGGCCCATCGCCGTCTCTACAGGCAGGGCGCTGTGCTGAGTTTTCTGATACCCGGCAGCGAGGAACTGCGCCGTTTCTACGAGGACCCCCGCCACGGTGCCTACTGGACCTCAACCTATCGCGCCGAGGTCCGGCTCACAGCCGACAGTCCGGACGACGGGAAAACCGAGGTGAGCTGTCCCGATGACTGGAGCGATGATCTTTACGTCTTCTACCGCCGCCACACCGTGCGCACGCCTTTCATTCTTCATGCTTCCCGCTCCGACTTCTTCGCCGCCCTCGATCTTTGCGATCTGGAGGGAGGTTGCGTCCTCACCGCCCGTCGCCACCGTCGTATGGTGGGGCTTTGTCTGGCCGTCCCCGCCGATGGCGGCAGCTATCGTGTGCGAGCGCTTTGTGCCACCGACGATCATGTGTTGCAGGCCTTTGCCCGTTACCTTGCCAACCGCTTCGGTGCCACTTCCGTGTGCGATCTTCTGGCTGTTCCCGGTTCCGCAGCCGGCGCGCAGCCCTATGCCATGAGCCGCGTTGTTCATGTCGAGAAATTCCTGCGCACGGTGGTCTTGGCCCATCCCGGTTTCCGGCTTCACATCGGAGTGGACGGCGACCTGGACGTGCCCGAGAACAACGGCTACTATCTGGTGCAGGACGGTAGGGTGAGCGTCACCGACCGCCGGCCGGCCAACATCGTCACGCCGGGCGGACTGGCAGCCATGTTCCTCGGCGCGCAACCCGTGCAGATGCGCATGATGCTCGACGAATAAACTGATTCTCTGTTTTTTTAGTCCCCCCCCTTCTTTATGAGTATTACGAAAAAAGCATTCTTCCTGCTTTCAGTCCTTTTTCTGACGGCCTTTGCCGCATCGGGCCAGCGGGCGGTGGAGTTGAAACAGGCGCCCCTTTCGAGGTGGAACATCGGAACGGCCAACTACAGCGGCATCACGGCCCTGGGCGGTGACCGCTACGCGCTGGTCAGCGACAAGGAGCCGGCCGACGGTTTTTTTCTCTTCCACATCGTGCAGGATTCTCTGAGCGGCGAGGTTCTCGATGTCCGTATGGAGGGCTTCCGTGGAAATCCGTCGCCGGAGCTTGACGCGCAGGGTATGAGCGTACGCGATTGCGAAGGAGTGGCTTGGTTTCCGCCTGCGTCTACCGTCTTTGTCAGTGGAGAAGGCGACCAGCAGATTCTGGAATACAGGCTCGACGGGACCCGTACAGGCCGTGCCCTTCAGGTTCCGCCTGTCTTTGCTCGCGACAGGATTGTGCCCAACTATGGTTTTGAGGCGCTTACCTATTCGCCCGAGACCCACCGTTTCTGGACCACCACCGAGACCATGCTCCCCGCCGACGGACAGGCCGCCGGACCGCTCTGCCCCGGTGCGCAGAACCTTCTGCGCATACAGGCGTTCGACGACTCCCTGTCGCCCGTGGCGCAGTATGCCTATCGCATGGACCGCGGAAAGTCCGACGATTTCGGACTGATGTACGTCTATGGAGTTCCGGCTCTCGCAGCATTGCCCGACGGCCGGTTGCTGGTGCTGGAGCGCGAGGCCGATGTCTCCAACGGCTATCTCAGTTCGCAGGTAGTCTGCAAGATTTTTGAGGTCCTGCCCCGCGAGAGCTGGCAGATTGACAGCCATACGCGGCTTTCCGCGCTCGATCCCAACCGCTTCATGGTGAAGCGCCTGCTCGCGGCGTTCACCACACGTTTTACCCCTTTCAGCCGCAGCTTCGCCAATTACGAAGGCATGTGTCTGGGCCGCCGGCTCGCCGACGGGCGGCAGACACTTCTGCTGGTCAGCGACTCGCAGGGAGGTTACGGCCGTGGTCCCTTCCACCTGAAGGATTATATCAAGGTGCTGGTGTTGTCCGATGCGGAACGCTGAAAGCCTTCATAGAGAAGACAAAACGTGTCAGACGGAAGATGTCCGGAAATTGCCCGTTTGTGGCTTCCGGACATTTTTATGATATTTCGGGGGGGCAAAGTTCCGGCTCAGGGAAATGACGTTACCTCAAAAATGCCCCTTCTGTCCAGTTGGAAGTGCAATTACTGATCAGTAACCCTATAGCCATTATAATTTTTATTGTTAAATTTTACGTACTGAATTTAACGTATATCTCCAAAGTTTAACCTGAAGGTTTTTCGGAAAACGAACGGGAACGGACCTTTTTTGAAAAACATAGTATCTTTTTTGAACAAGATAGGACCTTTTTTAAAAAAGATCGGATGTTTTTTTCACGTTAAGCGCCGAAAAAAGCCGCCTATCGGGCGGCTTTTCAGGGTTCTTCCACTTTGCCGGTGCAAATATAATACATCAGCGGGCGAAATGCAAATATCGTTTAACCTTCGTTTACATTTGATTCTGAACGCCGGTTTCGTCTATCGTCGCTAAACGTGAAACGGCGGCCCCCCCTTCTGCTTTCGCAGCGGCTTTGTCCTGAAAAAACGGTTTTCCATTTCGTGCGGCAAAATGTTGTGTGTATCGTTTGAAATGTGTAATTTTGCTGCAAACAGGCTGTTTTCTGTCTACCGGTGCCGGTACGGTCGGAAACGGCCCCAACACTAAAAACGAAAAGAAATATGGAAAAGATTGACTGGGCGAATCTGTCCTTCGGATATATTCCTACGGACTATAATGTACGATGCTATTACCGCAACGGCGCATGGGGAGAGGTGGAAGTATCTTCTTCCGAAACCATCAACCTGCACATGGCGGCCACCAGTCTGCACTACGGTCAGGAGGCTTTCGAGGGCCTCAAGGCTTTTCGCTGTCCCGACGGGCGGGTACGTATCTTCCGCATGAAGGACAACGCGGAGCGGCTGCAATCCACCTGCCGCGGCATTTTGATGCCGGAGTTGCCAACCGACCTGTTCTGCGAGATGACGGAAAAGGTGGTCATGCTTAACGAAAGGTTCATTCCGCCCTATGAGAGTGGTGCCGCCCTTTACATCCGGCCGTTGCTCATCGGTACGGGAGCGCAGGTGGGAGTACATCCGGCCGACGAGTATCTGTTCGTGATCTTCGTAAGCCCTGTGGGGCCTTATTTCAAAGGCGGTTTCTCCACCAATAAGTACGTCATCATCCGCGACTACGACCGTGCCGCGCCGCTTGGAACAGGTTGCTACAAAGTGGGTGGAAATTATGCCGCTTCCTTGCGTGCCAACCGGATAGCCCACGAGGCCGGCTACTCCTGCGAGTTCTATCTGGACGCAAAGGAGAAGAAATACATTGACGAATGCGGTGCCGCCAACTTCTTCGGTATCAAGGACAATACGTACATCACCCCCAAGTCCACCTCCATCCTTCCCTCCATCACCAACCGCAGCCTGCAACAATTGGCGCTGGACATGGGCATGAAGGTGGAATGCAGACAGATTCCCGAGGAGGAGCTTTCCACCTTTGAGGAAGCGGGTGCCTGCGGCACGGCGGCTGTCATCAGTCCCATCGCCCGTATCGACGATCCCGAGAAGAACCTCAGCTACGTGTTCTCGAAGGACGGAAAGCCCGGCCCGCTGTCTACCCGTCTCTATCAGCGGTTGCGCGACATCCAGTACGGCATCGAGCCCGACACGCACGGATGGGTGACAGTACTCTGACCGTCCTGTTATGAAAAAATGGAAGTAAACAAGAAAAAATATGATGATGAAAACAAATTCCGAAATCAGAAAAACGGCGCGCATGGCGCTTGACGGCAAGTGGGGCACGTTTGTGCTGCTTACCCTTGTACTCTATGTCGTATCTCTCTTTACGGCTCTGCCCGGCCAGTTGGTCGAAGCGTTGGTTAAAGCCGATGTGATGGTCGGTCTGGGAGCGATGCTTACCTCTTTCGGCCTCGTTCTTACGCTGCTCATGCTTCCGCTTTCGTGGGGCTATGTGGTGTCTCTGTTGCGCAATCACCGCGGAGGGAGTGTGGAGATTTCCAACCTTTTTGACGGTTTCCGTCAGTACGGCCGCGTATGGTTCACGGTATTTCTTACGGGCCTCTATACGTTCCTTTGGACCTTGTTGCTGATTGTGCCGGGCATTGTGAAGGCCTGCTCTTACGGCATGACCAATTATGTGCTCTACGACAATCCCGAACTCTCGGGCGATGCAGCCATCGAACGCAGCATGGCCATGATGGAAGGCCACAAGATGCAGTTTTTCCTGTTGGGGCTGAGCTTCATCGGGTGGGCCATCCTGAGTCTCTTTACCCTCTGTATCGGATTCCTGTGGCTGGTGCCTTACGTCCAGGCTTCGATGGCCGCTTTCTATGAAGAGGTAAAGGCCGAGTACGAGGCCAAAACCGGTGTTGTTTCCTGAAGTGACGGATATGAGTATGATGACAGCGAAAATGAATCTCAGGACTTTTACCCGCCTTATGCCGGGATTGCTGCTGGCCTTGACGGTGTCGTCGGCTTTTGTAGGCTGCAACTCGGACCGTAAGAAACTGGAAGAGAAAGAACGGGAACTGGAGGAACTCCGTCAGCTGGCCGAACTGGACAAGCGCGAAATGGAGAACCAGTATGCCGAGTTCGCCATGCAGTATAACGAGATGAAGATGAGTGTGCGCGACGACTCCCTGCTGGGCCGTCTGGATGCGGAGCAACGGCGCGCCGATTCACTGTTGCGCCAGCTGAAGCAGGTGAAGGCTACCAGTTCGGCCGAGATTCTCCGGCTGAAGAAAGAACTGGCCACCGTGCGCGAAGTGCTCAAGTATTATATCCGGCAGGTCGACTCCCTGCAACAGCTGAACCAGACGCTGGCATCGGAACGTGATGCCGCGCGGGCGGAAGTGGCCCGTACCCGTCAGGAGAACAACTCCATCAACGAGGAGAACGCCAGTCTGTCGGAGAAAGTGGCCATTGCCGCCCAGCTCAATGCGACGGGCATCTCCGTGCAGCCGGTCAAGAAAAACGGCAAGGAGGCCCGCAAGAGCAAGGACATCACGCGATTTGTCGTCTCGTTCACCGTCACCCGCAACGTCACGGCTGCTACGGGCAACCGCACCGTCTATGTGCGCCTGATGAAGCCGAACCAGCAGGTGGCAGGAGCCACAGGCACTTTTGCCTACGAGAACCGCAACCTGGAATATTCGGCCCAGAAGACTATCGAGTATACCGGTCAGGAACAGCGCGTTACCGTCTACGTGCCGGTGAAGGAGTTCCTCGGTGCCGGACGCTATTCGGCCTATATCTTCGTGGACGGCCAGATGATCGGTTCCGGAGCGGTCGAGATGAGCAAGTAAATCCTTTCCGCGATAAGAGTACTGAAAAAGGTCTCTCCTGTTGCCCTGTGGGTGCAGGAAAGACCTTTTTAATGGAGAAATGTAAAAAAATGTGGCAAAGTGTTTGTTGTCTAATTTTTTTACATTACTTTTGCCATCAACAAAAAGAAAAAAAGATCATGGCACTTTCCGCAGCTTACCGCTTTTACTTTTATTTTTACTTTGCCGGACAAGCGAAGCGGGATGTTGTATGCCGAAAAGACAGATTATAAAGAACAAACGAAATCCCGCTTCCGAAAAGGAGCGGGATTTTTTGTTCCGCCTCCGGCAGGAACAACGGACAGAAGAAAAAATGAAGAAGGTAGCTATTCAAGGAATCAAAGGGTCGTTTCACGACATCGCCGCGCATGAGTATTTTCAGGGCGAGGATATAGAGTTGGTGTGTTGCAGTACTTTCGAAGCTCTCTTTGCGGAAATGAAGAAAGATGATGCCTGCTTGGGAATGATGGCTATCGAGAACACCATTGCCGGCAGTCTGCTGCACAATTACGAACTGTTGCGCGAGAGCGGAATGACGGTGGCGGGCGAACACAAACTCCACATCGAGCACAGCATCATGTGCCTACCCGAAGACGATTGGGAAGAAATCCGTGAGGTCAACTCGCATCCGGTGGCACTGGCGCAGTGCCGCGGTTTTCTGGAGCGCCATCCCGGGATGAAGGTGGTAGAGGCCGATGATACGGCAGGTTCCGCAGAGATGATCAGCCGCAACAGTATGCGCGGCCATGCGGCCATTTGTCATGCCGGCGCTGCGCCGCTCTACGGGATGAAGGTTCTGGAGAATTCGATAGAGGACAACAAGCATAATTTTACCCGTTTCCTGGTGCTGTGCGACCCTTGGAGCGTAGACAGCCTGCGCGATCTGCACCACACGGACAAAAGCTCCATCGTCTTTGCCTTGCCCCATGCCGAGGGATCGCTCTCGCAGGTGCTGTCCATCTTCAGCTTCTACCGCATCAATCTGACCAAGATCCAGAGCCTCCCCATCATCGGGCGGGAGTGGCAGTACCTCTTTTACGTGGATGTCTGCTACGACGACTATGTGCGTTACCGCCAGAGCATCGATGCCGTGCGTCCGCTGACCAAGGAACTGAAAATACTTGGCGAATACAGGGCCGCGCTCTGACAGCATCTCAACAATATTACGACAGGATAAGAATACATAATATATATGACGCTTCACAAACATACGACAGGATATGACAAAGCTCCCAATGGTGGCATTACGGAGGCCGACCGGCTGGGGCTGGTACAGGAATACTATTTCTCGCGCAAAGGGAAAGAAGTGGCGCGGCTCAATGCCGAAGGGCAGGACATCATCAGTCTGGCCATAGGCAGTCCCGACATGCCGCCTTCGCCGCAGACGGTGGAGACGCTTTGCCGGGAGGCCTGTCGTCCCGATGCCCACGGCTATCAGCCCACGGCGGGCATTCCGGCCTTGCGGGAGGCCATGGCCGGTTTCTATCGCCGCTGGTTCGGGGTGGAGCTGGACCCGTCGTGCGAGATCCAGCCCCTCATAGGTTCCAAAGAAGGCATCCTCCACGTGACGTTGGCCTTTGTCAACCCGGGTGAGAGCGTGCTGGTGCCCAACCCCGGCTATCCCACGTACACCTCGCTTTCCCGCCTGTTGGGCTGCCGTGTGGTCAACTATAACTTGCGGCCTGAGTTGGGCTGGCAACCAGATTTTGATGAACTGGAGGCTATGGACACGTCCGATGTCCGCCTGCTCTGGACCAACTATCCCAACATGCCGACAGGGGCCGCGGCCTGCCGCGCCACCTACGAGCGGCTGGTCGATTTTGCGCGCCGAAGGGGCATCGTCGTGGTCAATGACAATCCTTACAGTTTCATTCTGGGACATGAGCATCTGAGTATCTTGCAGGTGCCTGGGGCGAAGGACTGCTGCATCGAGTTCAACTCGATGAGCAAAAGCCATAACATGCCGGGCTGGCGTGTAGGCATGCTGGCCACGAACGCCGAGTTCGTGAGTTGGATTCTGAAGGTGAAGAGCAATATAGATTCCGGCACTTTCCGCGCCTTGCAGCTGGCCGCCGCCGCCGCTTACGGCAACGATGACAGTTGGCACGAAGAGGCGAACGTGCGTATCTATGCCCGCCGGCGCGAGCTGGCCGGCCGCATCATGGAGGCCATGGGCTGCGTGTACGACGGAAAGCAGGTGGGCATGTTCCTGTGGGGACGCATCCCCGACCACTGCTCCGATGCCGAGGAACTGACGGAGAAGGTGCTGCGCGAGGCCCGTGTCTTCATCACGCCGGGCTTCATCTTCGGCTCCAACGGCCAGCGCTATGTGCGCATCTCGCTCTGTGCCAAAGAAGACCGGATGGCCGAGGCGCTGGAACGGATCCGCGCGGCCTTTCACTCCTGAACGAATCAATCTGAAAACAAAAAATAAAAGGAAGACTATGGAACTTGAATTGGAACCTTTGCGTTTACCGGGCGTTGAAGCCAAGCGCCCGATCGTGATTGCCGGACCCTGTTCGGCCGAGACAGAAGAACAGGTGGTGGACACCGCCACGCAGCTGGCGGCAAAAGGCATCAGGATATTCCGTGCCGGCATCTGGAAACCCCGTACCAAACCGGGCGGCTTCGAGGGTGTAGGGGCCGTGGGACTGCCGTGGCTGCAACGTGTTCAGAAGGAACTGGGCATGCTTGTCTCTACCGAAGTAGCTACGCCGCGTCATGTCGAGGCGGCTCTCGAGGCCGGTGTGGACATCCTCTGGATAGGAGCGCGCACCGTGGCCAACCCCTTCGCCATGCAGGAGCTGGCCGATTCGTTGCGCGGTGCGGATGTCCCCGTACTGGTGAAGAATCCCGTGAATCCCGATCTGGAGTTGTGGATTGGCGGACTAGAACGCATCAACGGGGCCGGCATCAAGCGGCTGGGAGTGATTCACCGCGGTTTTTCTTCCTACGACAAGCGTATCTACCGCAATCTGCCTATGTGGCACATTCCCATCGAATTGCGCCGCCGTATTCCCCACCTGCCCATCTTCGGCGATCCCAGCCACATCGGCGGTGTGCGCGAACTGGTGGCTCCGCTCTCGCAGCAGGCCATGGACCTGGGCTTCGCAGGACTCATCGTTGAGAGTCATTGTACCCCCGACAGCGCCTGGAGCGATGCCAAGCAGCAGGTGACGCCCGATGTGTTGGACTTCATTCTGGACAAACTCATCATCCGCGACATCAAGCAGACAACGGAAAGCTTGGAGACCCTGCGCCGCCAGATCGACGAGATAGACAATTCCGTCATCGAACTGCTGGCCAAGCGTATGCGCATCAGTCGCGAAATCGGCCAGTACAAGCGTGAGCACAACATGACCGTGGTGCAGACGGGCCGTTACACTGAGATTCTGGACAAGCGTGGTGTGCAGGGGGTGCTTTGCGGCATGTCGGGCGATTTCATGAAGACGATCTTCGAGGCCATTCATGAAGAAAGCGTGAGGCAGCAGATCGACGTGATGAACAAGTAAGGAGTTCCGGTATGAAGATTCTTATTCTCGGTGCCGGCAAGATGGGGTCCTTTTTCGTGGACCTGCTCAGTTTCGACCATGAGACGGCGGTATACGACATAGACTCGCGGCGGCTGCGTTTCATGTACAACACGCAGCGTTTCACCTTGTTGGAAGAGGTGGAGCAGTTCCGTCCCGAGTTGGTGATCAACGCCGTGACGCTGAAATATACGCTGGACGTATTCCGGCAGCTCCTTCCCGTGTTGCCGCAGGACTGCATCCTGAGCGACATCGCTTCGGTGAAGACCGGTTTCCGGGAATTCTATGCCTCGTGCGGTCTTCGCTACGTCTCCACCCATCCCATGTTCGGCCCCACGTTTGCCAATCTCGGCTCTCTCTCCTCCGAGAATGCCATCATCATCAGCGAGGGCGATTACATGGGGCGGCTTTTCTTCCGCGACCTGTATGCCCGTCTGGGGCTGAACATCCGCGAGTATACCTTTGACGAGCACGACGAGACGGTAGCCTATTCCCTGAGCATCCCCTTTGTGTCCACATTTGTCTTTGCCGCTGTCATGAAGCACCAGGACGCTCCCGGAACCACCTTCAAACGGCACATGAAGATTGCGCGCGGAGTGCTGGGCGAGGACGACTGCCTGCTGCGCGAGATCCTTTTCAATCCGCGCACCGGCGGACAGGTGTCGAAGATCAGGGACGAGCTGAAGGACCTGCTCGACATCATCGACCGCAAGGACGAGGCCGCGCTGAACGGCTATCTGGCCCGAATCCGCGAGCACATCAAATAAGAGATACTGTAGCACCTTATGTTTACGGGCATCCTGAGAGATTCTCTCCCGGGATGCCCGTAGTTTCTTTCGTTCCGTGCGGTCCGCGTTCAGGCAAACAGGCCCTTTATCAGGAAAAACAGCATAGGCACCAGCAGCGAGGGCAGCAGGTTGATGGTCTTGCAGTCCTTGATGTTGAGCACTCCCAGTCCGGCCGCGGCGATGAGCACTCCGCCCACTACCGATACCTCGCCGATCAGGGCTTCGGAGATGAAGGACTGCGAACATTTGGCAATGAGATAGATGCCGCCCTGCCAAAGAAATACGAAGACGGCCGTGAGACAGGTCCAGAATCCGTAGCTCGAAGCCACGACAATCATGGTGACGAGGTTGAGTGTGGCGGCTGTCATGAGATAGGTGTTGTCTCCTTTGAGCGCGCTCAGCACCGGTCCCATCATGGAGAGCGTTCCCACGCAGCAGAAAAGCACGGCCGTGGTGATGCCCTCGGCAAGGTCCGATCTTTCGCGGGCCACACTTCGCGTGGCGCCCTCCAGGCGCTGGTCCAGACGCAAAAGGGTGCCGACGAGGCCGCCTGCGGCCAGACAGAAAATGAAAAGCACCGGAAATTCGCTCTTCTGCATGTTCTCGATGGACACGTTTATGCCCAGCACGAGGGCGGCCAGCCCCATGGCCGTATTGAGCACGGTGATATATTTTTCGCGGATTCCTCTTTTGAAGACGGCTCCGATGGCACTGCCGGCGATGACGGCGACGGCGTTGATGATGATGGCGTACATGCGGACTGTTTTTTTCTTGAAAAATAAATTGGCGGTGCAAAGGTAGGATTTATAATCGAGAAAGAAACCCTGCGGTGCAGCGAATTGACCGTCGAATTCTGTTCCGGAGCTGAAGGCGGGATATTCCTTGCAACGTCTCCCCGTTTTTCGTTTGTTCTCATTTGTCCTTTTTTGTTCGGTATTTCCGGAGATTTTGAGTACCTTTGTCCGTCAAATTCTGAAAACTCAAATTATTAGCAATGAACAAAGAAGAACTCAGAATCGTCTACATGGGAACTCCCGATTTTGCCGTAGAAAGTCTGCGCTGTCTTGTTGACAACGGCTATAACGTTGTCGGCGTGGTTACCATGCCCGACAAGCCTGTGGGTCGGCATCAGACGGAACTGTCTCTTTCTCCTGTCAAGCAATATGCCATGCAGAAAGGGCTCCGCATCTTGCAACCCGAGAAGCTGAAAGATCCTGTCTTTATCGAAGAACTCCGTTCCCTGCGGGCGGATCTGCAGATTGTCGTGGCTTTCCGGATGCTCCCCGAAATCGTATGGAACATGCCGCGTCTGGGCACATTCAACCTACATGCCGCCTTACTTCCCCAATACCGGGGGGCGGCTCCCATCAACTGGGCCGTCATCAACGGAGACACCACGACCGGTGTCACAACCTTCTTCCTCGACCATCATATTGATACCGGCCGCATCATCCGGCGCGAGTCCGTTCCCATTTCGGACACCGACAACGCCGGAGACGTGCACGACAGGCTGATGGTCCTTGGCGCCAGATTGGTAACGGAAACGGTGGACGATATACTTTCCGGACGCGTCAGTCCCGTTGCCCAGGACGAGCTGTCCGACGGCAGCCTTCTCAGGCCGGCTCCGAAAATATTCAAGGAGACGTGCCGCATCAACTGGAACCAAGGTATAAAGCAGGCATACGACTTCATCCGCGGCCTTGCTCCTTATCCCGCCGCATGGACAGTCCTTACAAACGGCAGCCGTCAGACCACCGTAAAAATATACGAAACGGAAAAAGAGTCCTGCCTTCCCGATGTTCCCTGTGGAACCGTCGTGACCAACGGCCGCGATGTTTTCAAGGTTGCCCTTGCAGACGGTTTCCTGCATTTGAAAGTGCTCCAGATGGCAGGAAAAAAGCGGATGTCCGTTGCCGAATTTCTGCGCGGTTTCCATGCCGAATCCGTACTCGGTGTGGAATAATCTGCCTCATTTTAGCAATCATAAAATTCAAACGTCTATGAAAAAAATAATTTTCGTTCTTATGTTCATCTCTGCCGGTTTGATGACAACGGCAGATGCAACCCGGCCGCTGCGGAAAAGTTTCCCCGTCAGGCAAAGTGACGGCACAACCCTCATGGTCTATCGTCAGGGAAACGGACACTTCGGCTTCTACACAACCACCGACGGCATCGCCCTACTGCGCAATGCCAACGGTGACCTCTGCTATGCCGAGAAAACGGACAACGGCCTGAAGGCAACCTCCATGGCCGCCCACGAAGCCGACAAACGCGGCAAGGAGGAAAACGCTTTTCTGACCACACGCGCCTTGTCCGCCGGAAAAGCATACACGCATTTGCAGCAAATACATTCGGCCGACAAGCCGAAACGGGCATCCCGCTTGGCGGCGGGCAGTGACGGGCTTGGAGTTTACGGCCAGCCCAATCCGGACGGAGTTGTCAACAGCATCGGTGACCACACCATTCCCGTGATCATGGTGGAGTTCAGCGACAGGAAATTCATGTCCGGCACCACTCCCGAGAAGGTCTCCCGCATGCTCAACGAGAAAGGCTATGCCGACGAGACCGGATGCGCAGGCAGTGTGAACGACTATTTCGTATCGCAAAGCAATGGCCTTTTCAATCCCAAATTTGAAATCGTTGCCAAAGTCACCGCCTCCAGGGGCTATGCCTACTACGGCGAGAACTACAGCAACGGAGACATTGACAGGAACGTTTCCAAACTGATTCAGGAAGCCTTGAACCTAGCCAAGGCACAGGGCGTGGATTTCAGCAAATACAAGGAAGGAAACGCCGTGCCCCTCGTCAGCATCTACTATGCCGGTCCCGGCGAGCATTCCGCCTTCGAGGACGAAGCCGAAGACTATCTGTGGGCACACTTCAGCGAACGCAGCTACATGGTGGGCAACGTGCGCATCAACTCCTATTTCATAGGCAACGAAGTGATGCAGAGCTATGACTATGACAAGAACTGGGACATCATAGTCACCGGCGCGCAATTTGACGGCATGGGCGTGTTCGTCCACGAGTTCGGCCACGCTCTCGGACTTCCCGACTTCTACTACACCGGCAGCGACGATGACATCAACAATAGCATCCAGACCATGGACTACTGGAGTGTCATGGACTACGGACAATATTATTACGACGGCTACGCGCCCATAGGCTACAACGCCTACGAAAGAAACTCTATGGGATGGCTGAAAATAGAAGAACTGACAGCCGCCGGCTACATCACGCTCTATCCTTTCGGCTCCGAAGCACGGGGAATGACGGCCTGCCTCATCCGCAACGACGCCAACCCGAAGGAATACTACATCCTGGAAAACCGTCAGCCCTCCACCTGGTATCCCTCCCGCATGGGACACGGAATGCTGATCACCCACGTCGACTTCGATGCCACCAGCTGGAACTACAACCGCCCCAACAACATCCCCGACCACCAGCGTTTCCAATACGTTCCCGCCGACAACAAAAAGAATGTCATGTCCGATAACGGAACTACAGACTGGAACGGTTTCAAGGGCGATCTGTTCCCCGGAACCACCGGCATCACCGAATTCTCCGACGAAAGCACACCGGCATCGTCCGTCTTCACCGGCGCAAGGCTCGGCAAGCCCCTCTACAACCTAAAGGAGCAGAACGGAATCATCGCTTTCAGCTATCTGGATAAGTCGCTGACCGGAATAGGCGCCGTGCCCGACGCGACGGCGGGCACGCCCGTAGAAATATACACCATCGACGGAAGAAAAACATCCTCCGTGCCGGCCTCGGGCGTCTACATCATCCGCCAGGACGGCAAGAACCGGAAAGTCATCCTGAAATAACGACCCCCTTCATCCCATCACACCCATGAACAAACTCATCACAACAGCCCTGCTGATTCTTGCACTCCCCATAGCCGGCTTTTCCCAGACGGGACTGGGCGGCCTGCTGGAAAAGGCCGGCAAGGCTTTGGGCGGAAACCGGTCCGATGTGGTATCGGGCATTGTCAATTCCGTAATCGGGACAAAAAAAGTAGACAAAAAGGACCTCATCGGCACCTGGTCCTACAGCAGTCCGGACATCGTGTTCGAGTCCGACAATCTCGCAAACAAGGCCGGAGGCGAGGTGCTTGCCTCGAAAGGACGCAAACTGCTCTCCGGCGTTCTCACCAGGTATGGTGTAACCCCCGGTAAAGTGAAAATCACGTTCAAGGAAGACAACACCTATACCTGCCAGATAGGCGGCAAGACCACGAAAGGAAAATACACCGTGGAAAACTCCAACCTGACGCTTACCGCCTTGGGAAAGAAAGCCCTCAAGGTCAATGCCAAACTTTCGGGCCGGGAGCTTCAGCTGGCCGTCGATGCCGACAAACTTCTGGCCATGGCTACTTCGCTTGGAGCCACGATTGGAAAAATGAACTCATCCGTTTCCACGCTTACAGCCTTTATGGGCAACTATAAGGGGATGAAGATCGGGATGAAGTTCAAGAAGTAGGACCCGGCGGAAACAACCGTTCCGCCCGGCCCCGCTCTCAGTATGAACAGATGCGCATCTTCCTCTTTTTTTGGGGGGGAGATGCGCATTGGCATGATTGGGATCTTGCAGTTTTCCCGATAGAAACCACCGTACCTGAGTGCGTGAAAAAGCCCCCTTTGTCGTTTCACGTTTAGCGTCGAAAGGAAAAACAGGAGCGCGGGATCAAATGTAAACGGAAGTTAAATGGCATTTGCATTTCGTCCTCGGATGTGTTATATTTGTACTACCAAAGTAGAAGACCCCTGAAAAGCCGCCTATTGGGCGGCTTTTTTCGTCGCTTAACGTGAGAAAAACATCCTATCTTTTTTAAAAAAGGTCCTATCTTGTTCAAAAAAGATACTATGTTTTTCAAAAAAGGTCCGTTCCCGTCCATTTTACGAAAAGCCTCCAAGTTAAACATTATGGCTGTATGTTAAATTCTGCGCGAAAACTTTAACAGTAGAAATGTAGCTGGAAAACCCAGGCGCGGATGCCCCCTGGGGCCAGGTTGATCTGCCCCCCGAAGCCAAAATAGGGCTGCCCCCTTTGCCCAAAATAAAAATGCCCCCTGTTGACATAGAGCCGGCAGGGGATTTTATATGTAGATTTGGTTTCCGTTTTGGCCGACGGGGGATAAAACCAAAGAAACATGAATACAAAGTTAAAAAACATTCTCCTGTCTCACGCATCGGGAATGGGAATAAAAAGCATCAGCAGTGCTTTTGACATCTCG
>Ga0209064_1000309_pt1 | contig 111775 bp, 96 predicted proteins | sample Inofromicrocosms_FD_187498 | JGI IMG/M metagenome (GOLD analysis project Ga0209064, IMG submission 187498) | Mouse cecum microbial communities from Vienna, Austria - Inoculum for glucosamine and mucus D2O microcosms (SPAdes) (version 2) | ecosystem: Host-associated > Mammals > Digestive system...
GCTGAAGATAAAAGGAGTTCTACCAGGGAAGCGTTTCTCGCCTTGGGATACGATGAAACGGGGCTATGCGGTACTCAAGTCTGGCCTATGGAATACCCTACCATTTCCCCGTAATACGTGAAGAGCCACGCCGTCAGCATCAAGTTTTTGATTCAGAACAGTAAAAAGCCGAAAAAGAGATTTTTCCAGAGTGAGGCTGGAACAGAGGACTTCAACCAGATGAGATATGTCTTCCATGGTTTTCACTAAATATCGTAATTCACGAAATATCGTAAAAAAATTATACGAAATTTCGTGAATTATTCTGATTAGGATTTCTATCTATTCTTGAAAATATAAATAAAACAATCGGTTAAAAACGATAGAAAAAGTTGGTATAGAGCTTGCAATAAATAGTTAAAACCCAATAATCAAGGAGCAAAAATGCAAGCTTTAGAGTCTTCACGAAGAAATTTTATCAAGGCCGGTTTGGCTGCTATCGGTGCTTTAAGTGCCGGGGGAGTCACCGCTCAAGGAAAAGTTAACCATAAATTTGACAAGATTGTTGACGTAATCGTTGTCGGTAGTGGATTTGCAGGATTAGCTGCCGCTCTCGAAGCAGCGGAAAAAGGAGCATCTGTTCTTCTTCTGGAGAAGATGCCGGTTTTTGGAGGTAACTCAGCAATTAACGGCGGTGCTTTCGCCGTGGCCGGTTCTCCCCTTCAAGAGAAAGAAGGCATCAAAGATTCTCCTGAACTAATGCTTCAGGACATGATTAAGTCAGGACGTGGGTTAAGTCATGTGGATTTATTGAAGAACATTGTTTACGGAACACGGCCTGCTTTTGATTTCACGGTTAAATACGGCGTGAAATACAAACCGTTTGTTCAGCATTTTGGCGGCCACAGCGTCCCGAGAATTATGCAGACTGTTGAAAGTACAGGCGGCGGTATCACACGTCCGTTAGTCGAAGCAGCCCGTAAACAAGGTGTGGATCTTCACACTAGTGCAGCAATGGAAGACTTTATTCGAGATGAAAACGGTCGGGTAATTGGTTTAGTTGTGAGAGAAAAATTTAATTTTCTACAGAAAGATTCAGGTCTGGTTCTGAACTATGGTGCAAGAAAAGGGATAGTGATTGCATCCGGCGGTTTTTCCCAAAATGTTCAGTTTAGAAAGGCTATCGACCCGTCATTAGATGAAAAACTCGAGTCAACTAACCATCCCGGCGCAACCGGAGAATGTCTGATGGCTATGCTTGCTCTCGGAGCGATGCCTATTCAGTTGGATCAGATTCAGCTTGGCCCATGGTCCAGTCCCGATGAAAGAGGTTTCGGTCTCGTTTCCCAGTTCAATACTATTGCAGGTTTTCCAAAAGGCATTATGGTTGATTGCCGGACCGGACGTCGGTTTGTTGATGAACTGGCCGATCGCAAAGCTAGATCCGATGCAATCTTGAATCAAATTGATGAAAACGGAAAGCCTGTGTATCCGATTTGTTTTGTAGATAGTGAAGGCGTCAAATTAGCTCAAACTTTAAAGAACGGATTGAAGTACGGCGTAATTAGGAAGTTTGATACGTTGGAAGAACTGGCCAAAGCGTATGGCATCCCTGCGGATAACTTGATTAAGCAGGTAAATGAATTTAATGAGTACGTTCGAAATGGTAAAGATGAGCAGTTCAATCGTCCGTTAGCGCTAGCTGTTGAGATTACCAAGGCACCTTTCTACGCCGCTCGAGTATGGCCGAAAGTTCATTACTGCATGGGAGGTGTTGCGATCAACAATAGAGCTCAGGTTCTTAACGTCAGAGATCTTAAACCGATTCCCGGACTTTATGCCGCTGGGGAAGTTACCGGAGGAACCCACGGAGCTTCTCGTTTAGGCGGCTGTGCTATTGCTGACGGCCTGGTCACAGGCAGAACCGCAGGTGCACAAGTAGCTGCCGAACCTTCACAGAATCTCAGCTAATCCAAGGAATAGATATGAAAACGATTAAAGCTTTACTCATTGTTTGTTTAACAGTATTAACAGTCTCAGTTTCTGCGCAGCAAATGAAGCCGCATCATCAGATAATTAAAGATTGCTCTGTCTGCCATACAAAAGAAAATGCCGTAAAAGGGAACGAATTTTTTAAACCGAACAATGCTTCTTGTCAGTCCTGCCATGGAAGTTATGAGGACCTGGGTAAGTTGGTTCAAAACAAAATTAAGGGAGAACCTAATCCCCATACTAGCGCTCACTATGGTTCTGGAATTGAATGCACGGCTTGCCATAAAGAACATAAGCCCAGCGTTGTTTACTGCAACAACTGTCATGAGTTTAAGTACCAAATGAAATGACCTATAGACAGGAAACCTTGAATAGAATGAAGGGCAAGATAATGAAATACTCAATACTTTCAATTATGGTTATGTTGGCGGCAACGGCCCAAGCGGGCGTAATTACTTTGGACGGTCACCATCTGACCCAAGAGCAAGCCTGGTCAATCGCTGAAGGAAAAGATACGGTTGCAATATCTTCCGAAGCTTACGAACGTCTAGAGAGATCTCATCAACTTGTTGAATTAGCTGCTAAAGGAGGTACTCCTGTTTACGGATTAACCGTTGGAGTAGGCCTTAATAAAGACAAGTCTCTTTTTTCGGCCAATGGAGAGTTATCTCAAGAGGTTCGAGAAGCCTCCAAGGCATTCAATAGGAATGCTTTGAGAAGCCATTCTGCCGGAATTGGTCCAATGGCTGAAGATGTGATTGCTCGACTGCAGCTGGTTATCCGCCTCAATACATTGTTGGCCGGTCAGACTGGTGCGCAGCCTAAAGTTGCTGAGCTGTATCGCGACTTTCTAAATAAAGGAATTACGCCGCAAATTCCAGCTAGAGGATCGGTCGGAGAAGCTGATATTACGCTGTCCTCTCATGTAGGAGCGGTGATGATGGGAGAGTGGAAAGCTAAAGTTGATGGAAAAGTTGTTAGCGGCGCAGAAGCTTTGAAACTTAAAGGAGTTTCTCCGCTTGATCCTCAAGGAAAAGATGCGCTGGCAATTCTCTCAACCAATGCAATGGCTGTTGCTCAGGTAATGAAAGCAAGGAAGGATGCAAAGACCTTAGCTGATTTTTCTCCTGCGTTGTTTGCACTAAGCTTGGAAGGGTTAAATGGAAATATTGCACCTGTATTACCACAGGCAGTTTCAGTCCATCCTTTTACTGGATTAGAAAAAGAAGCCTCTAGAATAAGAGATGCATTAGACGGCTCATATTTATGGAAGAAGAATGAGGAGCGTGCACTGCAGGATCCGCTTTCGTTCAGAACCTCAGTTTATGTCTTGCGAGAAGTTAATCAAGCACTTAACCATCTAGATGAAGAGCTGCAGGTGCAGTTGAACTCTTCCGATGATAATCCCGGAACAATTTTGAATGCGGATAAGAAATACAGTGAGCACGAGCAAGTAGCCATGTATTTCGTCGAAGGAAAGGATGTAAAAGGAGCAATCGTTCCTACGGCTAATTTTGAACCATTGCCAGTAGCAATCGCCGCACAAAGACTTGGGATTGCTCTTACGCATCTTAGTCACAACAGTGTCCAGAGAAGCATTCATTTGTCGGATGAGCATTTTACTGGGCTCACTCGCTTCTTGTCGGATCCGAAAAACAAAGGACACGCGTTCGGTGCTATTCAGAAGCCGTTTGTAGCTCTACATAGTGAGAATCAAACTTTGGCAAATCCTGTTTCTTTCTTGGGAACTCCGGTTGCTGGAGATATTGAAGATACCTTCACAAATCTTCCTTTGGTTGCTGAAAGGTTAGCAAAAATTGCGGACAACACCGCCTATATCTATAGCCTGGAATTGCTCCATGCAGCCCAAGCAGTAGATTTGAGAACTAAGCTGAAAGGACAGTTCGCAATGGGCAAAGATTCACAAGAGTTATATAAGCGGTATCGACAAGCAGTTAAGTATGTCGGTGAAGATCGGATTTTTACTGATGATATAGAGAACGGTAAGAATTTGATTATGAACAACTTAAGGTAGAGGGTTAAAACAAGGAGAGGAGGCGTCGTTTTTAAGACTCTCCTCTTTTTGTATTTGACCGAAGAGTGACACAAAAAAGCGCTCAAAATTTCGCTGTGAAAAGGCGAACTAATCTTTTTGAATTAAAAAATAGCAAAAAATCTTCCTTGTATTGCCGGTACCGACTGAAAACATATCTGAAGAATTAGAAGATATTTTATAAACTATTGTCTAACAATATAGTTTGCAAAGATATCTGATAACCAGTTAGGAGACACGCAGCATTCTCCGAGGATGAACCTAGTCTCCTTCCTGCCTAATTGAGTATGAAAGTGAGAAAAACTAAAGCTCTTTTTCATACGTGAAGAGGATAATGTTCTTTGATTCTGCCGTTGTAGAACACCACTGAAGACAGAATAGTTAAAAGTCCGCAAGCAATCAGAATTGAGACGCCTAAAGCAAATGGCATGCCGGATGTAATTCTGCGAAGGTAAAGGTTGTAGGCCGATATAAACCATTCAATACCGAAGCCGATAAGACTTAATTGCCAAAGCCAGCAAACCGGACGGAAAGGAATAATCAGCAGGATAAGCAAGATAACCGGAACAGCCAGCCAAAAATAACTACCCCAAAAATATAAATGGGCCGCAAATAGAATTGCTCCCAAAATCGGAAAAATCAGTCGCCACATATCAGTATTTATTTGTGAGGCCAAAATCACCGGCCCTATCCTTCTTGTTTCTGTCCGGTTTTAATAAAAAAACAGCTCAAAGTCTAAAGAGGATCTTTGATGTTTGCAGGAAAAAAGTCCTTCTTTTGAGAAATGTTACTAACTCGTAAAGTCATGGAATTTCCTAATCTGTTTAGCCACAGCTATTTTTTCTAAGTTTTAGACTTAACGGAATCATTGGATAAAAAGAAAAATGGAACTCGAACTCCTCTCCCAGTTTCTCTTTCAGTTTGAAAGAAGTTCGCCGTTGTTTCTGCTGATCTTCTTAGGATTTGCTTTAGCTAAATGGTTTGGTTTTAGTAAAGCGGCTGGAAATATCTTGGCTCGGTTTGCTTTCAATATCGCGTTGCCGGCAATGTTGTTTCGCCTTCTTTCCGACCTCTTCACAAAAGAGAACCACGCCGATTTAAGGCTGCTTTTGGCTTATTTCGGCGCTTGCATTATCTTATTTTTTATCGGACGCCTTGTTGCCAAGAGAGTTCTCTCAATGCCTCCGGTAGATTCTGCTATTTTCGGTACCGGCGGTGTATTTTCTAATAATGGACTGCTTGGACTTCCATTGGCTATTGCTATGCTGGGTGAAATTGTAACACCTTCAATTTCCGCAGTTCTGTCGATGAATGCCATGATTCTGTGGACTCTGGTTTCTATTGCTGTAGAGTTTGCTCAACAGACCGGTCATTTAACCGTGAAGAGCTTTCTTAAGACGTTGCTGACCGTTTTCAAGAATCCTCTCATTATCTCCATCTTCTCCGGCGTTTTGTGGAGCTGCACCGGGATAAAGATTCCATATGTCATCGATGAGCCTTTGCGTCTTATCGGTAATTCAGCAACGGCCATCAGCTTAATTGTTGTGGGAATGGGGTTGGCTGAATATGGCCTTGGAAGCGGTATTCGTAAAAGCTTTGTTTTAAGCGGAATAAAGCTGTTTGTGCACCCGGCTTTAATTTTCTGTTTGGCTTGGTTAATTGGCCTAGGGCCGGTGGAAACAACTGCCGTAGTATTTCTTGGGTGCTTACCAATTGGCGTCAATGTCTATTTGATGTGCAAGCAATTCCATGCTGCAGCCGACATTATTGCTAATGCCATGATTATTACGACTGTGATGTGTTCTTTCACCATTCCGTTAGCCGTAACCGTGCTAAGACATTTCTTTCCTATGGCCTAATGAAAAAGGCCTCTGAATCGAGAATTCAGAAGCCTTTTAAAGGAAAGAACAAAAAGTTTACTGGGGCATTTCTGCCATGAGTTCAACCTCAAGTTTGTAGCCGAAATGAAGTTCCTTTACAGGAACAACAACACGTGCCGGACGATGGTTTCCAAACGCTTTAGCATAAAGCTCATTAATGCGAGGCCAATCGTTGATATCTGCAACGTAGACGCGGCAATTAACAACGTCTTGAAGAGATACACCATTGAACCCTAAAACCTCTCTAATGACCTTAAAAACAGCTTCAAATTGATCGTCTAATGAGTCCTGTGGTTTTACTAAGTTCGGCAGAATTCCGGACATATAGAGCTGTCCTTTGGAAATTACGGCATGAGAGTAGTGGCCGTTCGGAGGCGGTAAATTAGGAACAATAATTTCACGCATGAGATCTACCTCCTAATAATGACGCCGGCTTGTGGAACAAAAGATGCTTCCCGTTCGAGACCTACGTCTAAGATCTGCATGCCCGGTAAGAAAGGAATGCCCATGGAATAAGTCTTGTCGGCAATGCCTTGAACTTGAACGTGATAGTCAATCTTGTCGCCTTCAAAAAGAGTATTCACGATCTTTACTGGAATAGCATTTTCAGAGCAGGAGGCAAAAGAAAGATTTTCCGGACGAACAACTAATAAAGCTTCTTTGCCGACTTCCGGAGGATTTTGCTTTCCTAGACGGGCTTGAATATTTTTGCCGTTAACGTTGAAAATGCCGTAGTCTCCGTTCTTGCTGACGAGAGTGCCGGGGATGAGGTTGGCCTGACCAATGAAATCTGCAACAAAAGGAGAAGCCGGATCGTCATAGAGGTCAAACGGAGAACCCAACTGTTCAATGTGGCCGCGTTGCATAACCATGATGCGGTCGGACATGGTCAGAGCTTCCTTCTGATCGTGAGTAACGTAGAGGCACGTCAGAGAAAGATCTCTCTGAATGCGTCTGATCTCGGTTCTCATGTGTAGTCTTAACTTAGCGTCTAAGTTAGAAAGCGGTTCATCCATGAGAATTATTTTTGGTCTGAGAACCAATACACGAGCCAAAGCGACGCGCTGTTGTTCGCCCCCTGAAAGCTGGTTAGGATAGTTCCCTTCTGCGTTTTCAAGACCGACCATTGCTAAAGCTTCATGGACTTTTTTCTTGATGGAGTCTGTGGTCTCACGTCTGATCTTTAGGCCGTAGGCAACGTTGTCAAAAATCTTCATATGCGGAAAGAGTGCATAGTTCTGGAATACGAATCCCATGTCTCTTTCGTTTGCTGGAACTTTAGTGATGTTCTCACCATCTAATAAAATTTCTCCGCTGGAGGGCGTCTCGAAGCCGGCGATCATTCTAAGTGTTGTCGTTTTTCCGCATCCCGATGGCCCGAGGAAAGTTAAGAATTCACCGGTCTGAACTTCCAAGTCAACCGAAGAGACCGCTGTGAAATCTTTTCCGTCTTTAATGTAATGGCGGGAGATATTTTGTAGACAAAGGGCAACTGACATTTAGCGGAGACCTCCGGTTGAATTACCTACAGGGCAGACAGTCTTCGCAATTAAAGACATAACGCCTGAAGCAATGAAAACAATAATAATGAGAACGATAGAGAATGCACAGGCCTGAGCAAATTGCAGCTCAGTCATACATTCAAGAATTCGGGTCGTGATAAGAGACCAGTGCACCGAGACCAAGAAGATGGTTGCGCTGATGGCGGTCATGGAGTGGATGAACAAATACTTCATACCTGCCATTACTGCCGGCAAGACCAAAGGAACGGTAATTTTCCAGAATGTATAGGCTGAAGAGGCTCCTAAGCTGGTGGAAGCTTCTTCAATAGATGGATCAATCTGAGTAAGAGAAGCAATCACGTTGCGGATACCGGCTGATGAATAACGGAACACATAGGCGGCGATAAGAATATAGACAGTACCTGTTAACACGATTGGTTTGTCGTTAAAGGCAATGATGTAAGCGATACCGACGACCGTACCCGGTAGTGTGTAGTTCAGCAGGGAAATCGTTTCTAACGTCTTATGGCCTTTTACTTTGAGCCACTTGGTGACATAACCGATTAAAACGGCAAGCAAGCCGCCGATCGGAGTGCCGACGCAGGCAATAATCAAAGTATCTTTAATTGCCTTGCTGCCGAAGGTAAAGACGTAATGGTAGTTCTCGAACGTCAGAGAGTTGTCCACGCCCCAAACCTTGATGAGTGAACCGATGAGAATAATGGAATAAAGGTACAGAACAAAAGCCGAAATAAAGGTAACGGTGCCGAGAACGACGGCAGTAATAAGCGGACCCGGGCCTTTGATGGAGCTTCTTCCGCCTGCCTTACCGGTAACGGTAACAAAGCTTCTACGGCTGACCCAGAAATTCTGCAGACCGTAAACAATCAAAGCTGGAATAATGAGCAGGAAGGACAATGCGGCACCGCCCTTGAAGTCATACATACCGGTAATCTGCAAGTAAGCTTGTGTCGGCAGAACTGGGAATGAGTGTCCGCCCAAAACCTGCGGTGTGGCGAAGTCTGCTAGTGAACACGAGAAGACGAGCAGGAAGGCATTTGCTAAACCGGGAGCTGCCAATGGGAATGTGACTGTTCTAAAGACATTAAATGGAGAGGAGCCTAATGAATATGCTGCATCTTCCAAATTCGGATCAATTCTTAGAAGAATTGTCGTCAGTGTCATGAAGGCAATCGGGAAATAAGTCAGGGTTTCTGAAATATAGGTGCCCCAAAAGCCGTAGAAGTTAAAGTTGTCCAGGCCGAAGAACTGAAGCAAAATGCCGTTAGGGCCTAAGGAAAGAGTTAAAGCGATGGAACTGGTGAAGGGAGGAGAAATAAGCGGAAGAAGTGTTACCGCTGAAATCGCAAATTTTAACCAAGCCGGCATGGAAAGCCGAGTCACCGCAAAAGCAAAAATAAAACCGATGATGGTTCCGGTAAGACCGACCGCAGTCGCTAAAACAATACTGTTGACGATGGCCCTTCTGTCGTACCAGTTGTCCAAGAAAGGTTTTAAGTTTTCAAAGGTAAAATGCCCGTCAACCCAGAAAGTAACCCCTAATAATCGGACTAATGGGTAGACGACAAAGACACCCATGGCCATCCATAAGGCAAAAACAGTAAATTTGGTTACCAGATCATTTTTTTCAGAACTTTTGACCATGGGTTTGATGCCTATGTTTAAGGGCCCCCGAAGAGGCCTTAGTTTTAGGAATTAAGTAAATCAATAAGTTGATTACTTAATGACTTCGTTGATCCAGCGGTTTGTATATTCTTTTCTCTTTTCACCTTTCCAAGTTGTGTCAACGTCTTTGAGGTTGATCTTGGAGAGGTCAAGAAGCGGATTGGAAGTCTTAACGTCATTGCGTGTAGGAACGTAGTTGATCTTGTTGGCAACGATGAAGTCTGCGAATTTCTTGCTGGCTGCCCAGTCAACGAACTTCTTGGCGGCGTCCAGATTCTTAGCACCCTTAACGATACCTGTAGCTTCAATACCGTAGGAGACACCGTCTTCTGGATAGGTGATAACAACCGGATAACCCTGTTGCTTAATATCTAAAGCGTCAACAATGTAGAAGATACCGGAAGCGCATTGACCGGTAGCAATCGGCATGGCACCGCCCGCACCGCTCTTGGTGTACATCTGGATGTTGCCGTTAAGTTTCTTCTGATATTCAAAAGCAGGATCTTCGCCTTTAACCTTAACTAAAGAGTAGATGCGTTCCGTCGCTGTTCCGGAAGTTCTGGCATCAGCCATCTGGAGGTTGTTTTTGTACTTCGGATCAAGGAGGTCATCCCACTTTGTAGGAGCCTGCATCTTGTTCTTTTCCAAGAACTTAGTATTTGTTAAGAAGCAGAGAGGAATAATACCGATACCGGTCCAGCGATTGTCTTTGTCTCTGAGATTTGCAGGGATAGCATCGGAATCTTTTGGTCTGTAAGATTCAAAAATCTGATCTTTAGCGCCAGCAGCATATGTATCGGCAGGACCGCCAAGCATAACGTCAACCTGGGGGTTGCCCTTTTCAGCCGTCAATCTTGCCAAGGCTTCCCCTGAGGAGAAACGCAGGAAGTTAACTTTGATTCCGGTATCCTTAGTGAATTCAGCAAATACCTTGGATGCGTACTTCTCAGGCATGATGGAATAAGCGTTGAGAGTTTCTGCTGCGCTGACGGAACCAGCAAGGAAGCAAACAGACAACGCTGCTACACTAAATAATTTCATATTGAAGCCTCTTTAAGAGTTGAAAAAAGCAGAATGTCACATGCTGTTATTCTATAGTCACTTCCATGCCTACAAAAGAGGGAGAACGTAGTCGCTCCGGTATTTTTGAGAAATTTGCAGATTTTTCCGGACTTGAAGAATCCTTTTGTTGCCTCTAAGCAAAACTCTCCAGCCCTTCTTCCTTAACCGCAGTCTAGTAAACGCAGAAACAATCGATGTCGCTAGCATTCTTTATCAAAATTCAAAACTCTTTAGGCTGTAGTTGTGTCTAGTGAAGGAAAAGAAACTTTTTTATCGATAATTGACATATAAAAAGCCGCCCAATCGAAAAATTGAGCGGCCAAGATAATTAGCCGGAGTTACTTGATAAATCTATTGTTCAAGTCTTTGGAGAGCTCCTCGAATAAGTTGTTAAAGCCAACTGAATAGCTTTTAATCAAAGCGGGGACGCTTTCCTGCTCGATCGGGGTGACTATCCGATAGTGCTTGTTGAATACCAGTTTGTCGTTTGAAGCTCTCGTTACTGACACATCCATCGAAATAACTGTATCTCCCGGCTGCTGAACTGAAGCATTAGCAAAAAGTTCAGAGATGTAGAGGGTCATCTGATAGTCAGGAGAGGCAAGGCTGTTTGGAGCTAAAACCATACTCCACGGACCTGTCCTATCGAGCCATTGTCTTAAGTCATCTCCGATGATGTCGTTGGGAGAAGCCACTAACCTATTGATATTGGTTGCATAAAAGCGATTGTCCTTGCCCTTGATGTATAGCTTAGGACTATTGTAAGGAGTGGCAATATCCGGGAGGTTGACTCTGACGGATGCCGGAAGCTTCTTAGAAGAAATGACAGTTTCCGCAGGGGGAGAAATTGAAAAATCGTAATAATTTAATGGAGGTCTGTCCGGAAGAATTGAACATCCGGCAAGAAAAGCAAAACTGGCAGCTAAAGTTAATTTTTTAACCATTGTTATTTCTCTCCTGTTCTTAACACTTTTTCCGTAGAGCTCTTCGGTGGGACAAAGAGAGCACTCGGATCATTGACCAACTCACGGCTAAGACTCTGAAGATTTTGAGTAATTCGGTTGATATTGGCAATAATCTTCTGAACTTCGTACTGATTGTTGCCGACCAAACCGTTAAGTCGTTGAGAAAGCTGCGTAAGACTGTCGACGAGTTTGCGTGTATTGGTCTTCTGGGCCATATCGCCGAAATTCTTGGCAGCAACGTCTAGTTGACCAATAAGCTCATTTAGACTTTGAATGTCGATTTCTGAAATCTTGGTATCAGTGTTCGTCAGCAGAGTATTTAAGTTGGTTCCAATATCTTGAACAGTAGTAGCATTGATGCTTTCTGCAATTCTGTTTAAATTAACGATAAGAGAATTAATTGCCGGCAGCGTGTTGGAAACATATTTCTCGATATCCATCTCATCTAAACCCGCCAGGAAATTTTTAACGTTTTCAATAACTTCATTGCTTAAGCTTGGAGCCGATGGAATGTATGAATATTCAGGGTGCCAGGTAAAAGGAATGCTGTCAGCGGGATACTTTTCAGGATCTAAAAATTCCAAAGAGATGTACAGAGAGCCTGTGATACCGGCTAACTGAGTTTGGGTTCGCAGGCCCTCTTTTATATAGGTGTTTAGTTCTTGGTTGACGCTGTCAGCCGGCAAATTAAGCTGCATTCTGACAACGGCCACTGAATTTAGATTGGAGATTACGTCTTGTGCGGACTTTGGGTACGCTTCCGTGGATAGAAGAATCTCTTTTACCTCTCCTACCTGAATGCCGCGGAATTTAACCGGAGAACCGACTTCTAATCCGCTGATAGAGTATTTAAAGTAAGTTTCAGCGATGGTCTTGGGTTTAGTAAGAGAAGGACCCACAAGAATGACTACAGCCGCAATAATCAATAGGATAGCGGCGATAACAAACAACCCTAATCTAAATAATTTTGTATTGTTATTCATAGATTATTCCTCACCGTCAGGTTGTGCGTTAAAGAACTGACGAACTCTCGGATTGGGTGAGTGTTCTCTCAATTCTTCAGGAGAACCGTCGGCAATGATGGATTTGCTGACAGGATCCAGCATGAGGCAGCGGTCGGCAATCCGGAAAATACTTTTCAGCTCGTGGCTGACGATTACAAACGTACAGTTCAAATTTTTTCTTAGTCTAAGAATTGTTTCATCAAGGTTAGCAGCAGTAATAGGATCCAGACCCGCGCTCGGCTCATCTAGAAGCAGAATTGTGGCTCCTAGCGCCAGCGCTCTGGCAATACCTGCCCTTTTGATCATGCCCCCTGAAAGTTCTCCGGGCATCAGGTTGGCTGCATGAGGCATTTCTAGGGCTGCTAAAAGCATCTGAGAAGTCAAGTCCTTGGCCGGCATCGGAAGCTTAGTAAATTGGTCCAATGGAAAACGGACGTTTTCTAAAACTGTTAGTGAACCAAACAAAGCTCCGCTCTGATACATGATCCCGAGGCCTCTTTGAATTTCAGCTATCTTTTCTTGATCAGAGTGAATGATACTTTCCCTTCTGATTAGGATGTCGCCTGCCATCGGCGGGTTCAGACCGATAATTGTTTTCATCAAAGTGGATTTACCGCAGCCCGAGCCACCCATGATAAAAACGATCTCATTTTGCAGAATATCGAAGCTGACATTCTCCAACAGAATCTTCCCTGGCCATCCCATGGTCAGGTTTTCGACCCGAATAACTGATTTTTTATTGTTTTCTGTCATCATCAGATACCTAGTCTGTTTGCTAACAAAGCTGCAACGCCGTCAATGACCACAATCCACACAATGCTGCGGACCACAGCTTTGGTGGTCGAGATACCGACGGCAGCTGCCCCGGCTCCCGTATTCATACCGCATTCGCATCCGATTAAGGCAATCACATAACCGAAAATAACTGCTTTACCCAAACCAAAGAAGATGTCTCCGAGGGACATCGAACCCACCAACTGAACGTAGAACTGCATCGGTGTAATGTCATACAGTCCCATGACCAACGCACCTCCGAGAATTCCGGTAAGTGAGGCAAAAACTGACAAAAGGGGGACTACCGCGGAAGAGGCAAGTAAGCGAGGAACTACTAAAAAATGCATTGGGTCCAAACCAAATGTGGTTAAGGCATTGAGTTCTTCATTAACCTTTTGAGTTCCTAACTGAGCCGCAAAGGCTGAGCCTGAACGGCCGGCAAATAAAATGGCGGTCATTAGAGGGCCGAGCTCGCGGGTAACAGCAATGCCGATTCCGTTGACCACAAAAATAACGGCACCGAAAATCTGAGCGACCAAAGCAGTTTCAAAGGCAATAATCACGCCCATTAAAAAGCCGATTAGGCACACAATTCCTACAGCGTTGCTTCCCGTATCATCGCTGACGCTGAGAATTTCTTTAAGACGGAAGCGCCGAGGATGTATGAATAGAGAGCAAATGGCGCAAAGACTTTCTCCTAAGAAAGTTAAACTTGCCTTGGTTCCCTGAAGGAAAGTATTGAGCCATGCGCCACAGGCAACAACAAATCCTTCTCTTTTTTTAGGAGCCGGAGCCTGGGCGACCATATTTTTAGTCATCGTGACATACACTTGCTGTATGTCTTGTGGGATGTTAATCAGTTTAACGTTGGGGCCTGCGTGATTAATCTGAAATAGCAGAGCAATGCCTGACTCGTCACAAATCTTGACATTTTGAGCGTTGAATACGACAGATCTAGAAGAAGGTGAAAGAACTTTGCTCCAATACTGATTAGAGCAAGCCGCTGTCAGTTCGGCAGGCAGCATAATCTCTACTGACGTTTGCACGCTGCCGTTTGAATGAGCGAGTGTCTGATCCATTTTTCTTACCGTTCTCGAACAAGTATTGAGTTCTCAAAATATTCGAATCGTAATACTTGTCTTCTGCGAGTTTTCTAAATTAACTTAAAATAGCCGTGCATACACAGTACACTAAATAATTTCAGATTGCGGGACGTCATCCCCAACTAGGTCATAAACGAGGTCAGGAAAAGGTAAATGGCAAAGATTTATAGCGTCGCTAACCAAAAAGGCGGCGTCGGAAAAACAACTACAACCGTCAACCTAGCCGGCGCACTTGGCAAGCTAGGCTACAAAGTTTTGCTTGTTGATTTGGACCCGCAAGGAAATGCAACGACCGGTAGTGGTTTAGAAAAAAATACCTTAAATCTTTCTGTTTATGACGTTCTGAATGAAGATGCCTCTATCTCGGATGCAATTCAATATTCAGAAACTGCCGGCTATTCTGTTTTAGGTTCGAATAGAAGATTAGCCGGTGCAGAAGAAGAGTTGCTCCAGTGTTCTGGCAAAGAACTCAAGCTTCGGAAAGGATTAGAGCAAATTCAGGATCAGTACGATGTGATTTTGATTGACTGCCCTCCTACCCTTTCTATTTTGACGATCAATGCCTTCTGCGCATCCAACGGTTTGATTATTCCGATGACTTGCGAATATTTTTCTTTGGAGGGGGTCTCCGACTTGGTCATCAGTGTAAAAGCTGTTAGAGAACAGGTTAATAGTGACTTAGTAATCACTGGACTTCTTAGAGTGAAATTTGATCCTAGAGTCACTCTCCAGAAAGAGGTTAGCGAAGAGCTTATTAACTTTTTTGGAAAACGAGTCTACGGAACCGTTATTCCAACAAATGTCAGACTTGCCGAAGCTCCGGGCTACGGTTTGCCCGGGGTTCTGTATGAACCAAGCTCTAGAGGCGCACAGGCTTATACTAGTTTTGCAGAAGAATTCGCAAAGAAAGAGAATTTGAAAAAGAGAAAAGCTTTAAAGAAGAAGGAAGCTTGATATGACACCTAGAAAAACAAAAGGGCTTGGTAAAGGCCTCCCTAGTATGTTTGGGGTGAAATCAGTTGCTGATGTTTTGGAACCCAAAACTCCTAACGGCGATGTTCAGAAACTTCTTTTAGCAAAACTTCATCCTGGCAAATATCAGGCAAGAAAGACTTTGCCTGAAGAAAGCATTCAGGAATTAGCTCATTCCATTCAGGAAAAAGGAATTATCAATCCGATTGTTGTCCGTAAGATAGAAGAGAATTCTTACGAGATTCTTGCCGGAGAAAGAAGATTTAGGGCTGCTACTCTGATCGGTCTAAAAGAAGTACCGGTATCTATATTAGAGGTAGGTGATGAGGATGCCTTAATTATCGGTCTTATAGAAAACCTCCAAAGAGAAGACCTCAATGTGATCGATGCTGCTTGGGGTGTCCAGAGGCTGATCCAAGAATTCAACTATAGCCATGAACAAGCAGCTCAAGCAGTCGGTCGTTCCCGTTCAGCCGTTTCCAACTTAATTCGTCTCCTTAGCCTGCCGGAAGAAATTCAAACTTTTCTAAAAGACGGGGAGCTAGATATGGGACATGCGCGTGCCCTGCTCCCTCTTGAAAAAGTAGAACAAATTAAGCTAGCTGAAGAAATCATCAAAAAGGCTTTATCGGTAAGGCAGGTCGAAGCCTTAGTAGAGAGAATTAAAAAACAGAAAGAAGAGCCCGAAACACCATCCGAAGAAGGGGAAATCTTACTCCCGGACTTCACAAAATTCGAAAAACAGCTAGGGAAGCTCTACGGAACTCCGGTTAAATTGTCAGCAAATGCAAAAGGAAAAGGTAAAATCGTCTTGAATTTCGCCAATAAAGAAGAGCTTATGGCTCTATTGAAAAAGTTAAATAAGAAATAATCTGAGCTAATAAGGCTGACAAAATCTGAAAGATGCAGTCAATCTGTCCCTCTCCTGAGACTCTTAAAATCTTCTAAAGTCCAGGGGATATATAAAATTTGGAATAGTTCTTCTGAAGGCAAACGATAGCAGCTATGAGAAAGAGAATTCAGGGATAGATTATTTAGTCAACAAAATTTTAAGTATTTTTCACTAGGCCATTTTCCAAGAGGTCATTAAAACGGATGATATCCCGGTTTTCTAGGTTGCCTAACTGAATTGGGTTCATTACAATGCGCACAAATGAAAAATAGCGTAACTGAATTAATTGAAATCTCTGCCAAATGTTTGCTTTAAGGCGTGTTGTATTTTGGCAGTTTTTTGTATGCCTTTCTTGTTCGTTACTTTTCTGGATCTTCTCGGGAAGAAATAGTGGTTTATCTGCTTTATGCGGAGGGATGGTTTGTGCGTTCCCTTCGTTACTTGTGATCCTAATGATGTGGGTCACGAGAAATGCAACAGCCTCTCCTTTCGGGATCTTCTTGTATGAGTTTTTTAAAGTCACGATGATTATCTTCGGATTTTTGATTGTGGCGATGTTTTATAAGAATTTGGACTGGCTCTCGTTCATTATCAGCAGCGGAGCAGTTCTTTTAAGTCATGTTTTTGCTTTAGCTAGCAGAAAGTAATTGAAGGATTGATAACCATGGCAGGCTCGGCTACCGAATATATCCAGCACCATTTAACCCATCTATCCACTGTCAAGCAGCAAAGTATTGTTGACTTCTCCGTCTTCAACTTTGACACCGCAGTATTTTCTATTTTGATGATGGCGTTAGCACTCGGTTTACTCTATATGGCTGCCCGTAAGGCAACTCCAGGAGTTCCGGGAAAATTCCAATGCGCAGTAGAAATGCTTGTTGACATGGTTTCTGAACAAGCCAAGTCCATTGTCCATGGAGACAGAACCTTTATTGCTCCTTTAGCCTTGACAGTTTTTGTCTGGGTAGCATTTATGAATGCAATTGACTTGATTCCGGTTGACTTGTTCCCGTCTATCGCCAGTGCATTCGGTATCCATTATCTTCGTCCGCTTCCAACCGCTGACCTTAACGGCTCTTTAGGCATTGCCTGCGGTGTATTGATTTTGATGATCTATTATGGAATCAAGGTCAAGGGACTCAAGGGATTTAACAAAGAGCTCTTCACAGCGCCATTCGGAAATCATCCGCTCTTGTGGCCATTTAACTTCCTTCTGAATTTGATCGAATACTTAGCCAAAACAGTCTCTCTCGGCATGCGACTTTTTGGAAACATGTATGCCGGTGAGTTAGTTTTCTTCCTTATCGCTTTGCTTGGCGGTTTGTGGGCAGGTTTTGACGGGTTAAGTATTTTCGGTGTGGTTGGACATTTCGTCGCCGGTTTGTGCTGGTTGCTCTTCCACATTTTGATTGTTTTGCTTCAAGCCTTCATTATGATGATGTTGACTTTGGTCTACATTGGTCAGGCCCATGAAGGACATTAATTTTCTTTTCTTTCTTTTGATTTGTTTACGTCATATTTAACAAGGAGTTCGTTATGACAAACGTCGCTTATGTTGCCTTAGCTTGTGGCCTTATCATTGGCTTCGGTGCTTTTGGTGCTTGTATCGGTATCGCTATCATGGGTAGCAAGTACCTCGAAGCTTCTGCTCGCCAGCCAGAGCTTATCAACACATTGCAGACCAAGATGTTCCTTCTCGCCGGTCTTATCGACGCCGCTTTCTTGATCGGTGTTGGTATCGCCATGATGTTCGCTTTCGCAAATCCTTTTGTCGGCTAACCAGCTTTACTTTGCGCTTAGGTTTTCCAGACAAACTGCAGTTCTGTAAAAGAATTGCTTAAAGGGATCGAAAAATGAACATTAATGCAACACTGTTCGTACAGATGGCTGTGTTTTTCGTTGGTGCTTGGATCACTATGAAATACATTTGGCCACCGCTCAATCGAGCAATCGAAGAGCGGCAGAAAAAGATTGCCGATGGTCTTGCAGCAGCCGATCGCGGTGAGCACGCTCTCGAAGAAGCCAAGAAACAAGGCGCTTCTATCGAAGCTACAGCCCGCCAACAATCTCAAGTGATCGTTGCTCAAGGCGAAAAACGCGGTCAGGCAATCATTGACGAAGCTAAAGCTCAGGCACAGGTTGAAGCCGACAAGATCATCGCCGCTGCTAGAGCCCAAGCTGCTCAAGAAATTCAACAAGCCCGCGAGCAATTGAAGGACCAAGTTGCGCATTTAGCAGTTACCGGTGCTTCTCAGATTTTAGGTAAAGAAGTCGATGCTAAGGCTCATCAGCAATTGCTAGACCAACTTAAGGCGAAACTGTAATCATGGCTGAAATCTCAACTATTGCACGTCCCTACGCAGAAGCTCTTAATGCAGCTGTTATGGACAGTAAGGAAGAGGGTCTGGCTGATAAAGTCTTGCTTGCTCTAGAAACTCTCGATCAGATAGTTGTTGATCCAGCATTGCAAGATTTAATCAATGACCCTCAGGTGGGTTCTGAACAAATCTACAGTTTATTGCGCGGCATGCTGCCTAAAGAGATTCCCTCTGAAGCTATCCGGCTTTTGAAACTCTTGATAGAGAATGGCAGACTTGAGGCGTTACCGTCTATTACCGAGCAATTCAAAAACCTTCTTCATCAAGACAGATCTGAAGCAGAAGTATTGATCGAAACTCCTTTCCCATTAAGTCAGGAAGAGGTCGATTCTTTAGTTAAGGCCTTGGGCAACAAGTTCCCTGGTTTGAAATTGCTTCCAAAGATCGAGATTGACAAGTCTCTTATTGGTGGAGTGAAAATCTCTGTCGGAGATAAGGTACTTGACGGAACAGTTAAGGCTCGTCTTGCAGAAATGCATGCAGCCCTCACAAGTTAATAACGGAGTTTTAAGCTATGCAACTCAATCCGAGTGAAATTAGCGAGCTGCTTAAGCAGCGAATCGAAGGGATGGGTCTTAATACCAACCTTCGTACGGAAGGCACAGTAGTTTCTGTGACTGACGGTATTTGCCGTGTTCACGGTCTTTCTGACGTGATGCAGGGCGAAATGCTTGAATTCCCAAATAACACTTACGGTCTTGCTCTTAACTTAGAAAGAGATTCAGTCGGTGCTGTTATTCTGGGTAGCTATGAACATATTTCTGAAGGCGACATCGTTAAGACAACAGGCCGCATTCTTCAGGTTCCAGTCGGCCCGGCTTTGATTGGCCGCGTTGTTAACGCTCTTGGTCAGCCAATCGATGGAAAAGGCCCAATCGTTACCGACGAGTACGACGTTGTTGAAAAAGTTGCTCCTGGCGTTATCGACAGACAGTCCGTCAGCCAGCCGGTTCAGACAGGTTTGAAGTCAGTTGACTCCATGGTTCCAATCGGACGCGGCCAACGTGAGTTGATCATTGGCGACCGTCAGACCGGTAAGACAGCCGTTGCTATCGATACCATCATCAACCAGAAAGGTAAAGACCTTATCTGTATTTATGTTGCTATCGGTCAGAAGGCTTCTACTATCGCCAACGTAGTACGTAAATTGGAAGAATACGGCGCAATGGATTACACCATCGTTGTTGCCGCATCTGCATCCGAATCTGCTGCTATGCAGTACATTGCTCCGTACTCCGGCGCAACAATGGGTGAATACTTCAGAGACCGCGGTCAGGATTCCTTGATTGTTTATGATGACTTGACCAAGCAGGCTTGGGCATATCGTCAAATCTCTCTGCTTTTGCGCAGACCACCAGGACGTGAAGCTTATCCTGGCGACGTTTTCTACTTGCACAGCCGTCTTCTTGAAAGAGCTGCTCGTGTCAACCCGGAATACGTCGAAAGAAAGACTAAGGGTGCAGTAAAAGGCAAGACAGGTTCTATGACTGCTCTTCCGATTATTGAAACCCAGGCCGGTGACGTTACAGCTTTCGTTCCGACCAACGTAATTTCCATTACTGACGGCCAGATCTTCTTGGAAACCGACTTGTTCAACGCAGGTATCCGTCCGGCTATTAACCCTGGTATTTCTGTGTCCCGTGTAGGTGGTGCAGCTCAGACCAAGATTATTAAGAAGCTCGGCGGCGGTGTTCGTTTGGCTTTGGCTCAGTATCGTGAATTGGCAGCTTTCGCTCAGTTCGCTTCTGACCTTGACGAAGCAACACGTAAACAGCTCGAACGCGGTAAGGTTGTTACAGAATTGATGAAACAGCCTCAGTACCAGCCTCTCCAAGTTTGGGAAGAAGCTTTGGTTCTTTTCGCGATCAACATGGGTGCTTACGACGATGTTGAAGTTAAGGATGCATTGAAAGTTGAAAAAGCCATGCAGGATTACATGAAAGTAAATCATGCTGATTTGATCGACCGTATCGAAAAAGAAAAGGCTTTGAGCAAAGAAGACGAACAACTTCTCACAGCTGCTGTTAATGAGTTCAAGAAATCCGGAGCTTATTAAGGCGAGATTTACGTTAGAGGAACCTAATGCCTAGCACAAAAGAAATTCGAGCAAAGATCCGATCGGTTCAAAACACCAGAAAGATCACTAAAGCTATGGAAATGGTTGCCGCTTCTAAGATGAAGAAGGCACAGGATCGTATGAGGGCTGCTCGTCCCTACGGCGATACGATCCGCAACATGATTGGTCATTTGGCTGAGGCTTCGACTGAAATTACTCATCCTTTCCTCCGTAAAACGACCAAGATTGACTCCATAGGTCTCATTTGCGTAACTACTGACAAAGGCTTAGCCGGTGCTTTGAACACTAATATTCAAAGATTGCTTGCTCATAGACTTCATGAGTGGGCAACTGAAGGTAAGAAAGTCGAAGCTACTGCAATCGGTAATAAAGGTTTAGGTTTCCTCCAACGAGTTGGCGTGCCGGTTGTTTCGCAAGTAACTCAGTTAGGAGATCGTCCTCACCTTGACCGCCTCTTAGGCGCTATCAAGGTTCAGATTGAAGCTTTCCAGAAAGGCGAAGTGGATGTTGTTTATTTGGCCTACTCTCGCTTCATTAACGCTATGAAGCAAGAACCGGTTATCGAACAACTCCTTCCGCTTCCAAAGAAAGTCATTGAAGCTGATGAAAAAACAGTTTCCTGGGACTACATCTACGAACCGAGTCCAGAGCAAGTATTGAAGGTCTTACTCAAGCGCTACGTAGAAGCATTGATTTACCAGGCAGTAGCTGAAAATATGGCCAGCGAACAAAGCGCCCGTATGGTAGCTATGAAGGCCGCTTCTGATAACGCTAAGAAGCTTATCGATGACCTGCAGCTTGTTTACAACAAGACTCGCCAGGCAGGTATTACCAAAGAGATTACTGAGATCGTCGGCGGTGCTGCCGCTGTGTCTTAATTAAGAAATTCGAACGAGGATTAGTCATGAGTGACGGAAAAATCGTACAGGTTATTGGCGCTGTGGTTGACATCGAATTCCCACGCGACAAGATGCCTAATGTTTACGACGCCCTTGTCCTTGAAAAGGATGAGAAAAATACGCTTGCTGAAGAAGGTTTAACTTTCGAAGTTCAGCAGCAATTAGGCGATGGTTTAGTTAGAACTATTGCTATGGGCTCTTCTGAAGGTCTCCAAAGAGGTATGGCTGTTAAGGCTTTAGGCCACGGAATTGAAGTTCCTGTTGGTCCTAAGACTCTTGGCCGTATTATGGACGTTCTGGGTCGCCCAATCGACGAAGCCGGTCCTATTGGCGAAGAAAAGAGAATGCCAATTCACCGTGCTGCTCCTAAATTTGACGAGTTGAGCCCATCTGTTGATCTTTTGGAAACAGGTATTAAGGTTATTGACTTGGTATGCCCGTTCGCTAAAGGCGGTAAGATTGGTCTGTTCGGCGGTGCTGGTGTAGGTAAGACAGTTAACATGATGGAACTCATCAACAACATCGCTAAAGCTTACGGTGGTTATTCCGTATTCGCTGGTGTTGGTGAAAGAACCCGTGAAGGTAATGACTTCTATCACGAAATGGAAGACTCCAAGGTTCTTGATAAAGTTGCCATGGTGTTCGGTCAGATGAACGAACCTCCAGGAAACCGTTTGAGAGTTGCCTTGACAGGTTTGACAATGGCTGAAGCATTCCGTGACGAAGGTCGCGACATTCTTCTGTTCATTGATAACATTTACCGTTACACATTGGCCGGTACTGAAGTATCCGCTTTGTTAGGCCGTATGCCTTCTGCTGTGGGCTATCAGCCGACACTTGCTGAAGAAATGGGTAAACTCCAGGAACGTATTGCTTCCACTAAGGTTGGTTCCATTACTTCTATTCAGGCCGTTTACGTTCCTGCTGACGACTTGACTGACCCGTCTCCGGCTACAACATTCGGCCACTTGGACGCTACAGTTGTGTTGTCTCGTGATATCGCTGCTTTGGGTATTTATCCTGCTGTTGACCCGCTTGATTCCACATCCCGTCAGATCGACCCGAACATCATTGGTGAAGAACACTACAGCGTTACTCGCCGTGTTCAGGCTACATTGCAGCGCTACAAGGAATTGAGAGACATTATCGCCATTCTCGGTATGGACGAACTTTCTCCGGAAGACAAACTCTCCGTTACAAGAGCTCGTAAGATTCAGCGTTTCTTGTCTCAGCCTTTCCACGTTGCTGAAGTGTTTACCGGTACTCCTGGTAAGTATGTTCCTCTCAAAGAAACTATTCGTGGTTTCAAGATGATTGTTGACGGCGAATGCGATCAACTTCCGGAACAGGCTTTCTACATGGTTGGTACTATTGACGAAGCCTTCGAAAAGGCCAAGACACTTAAGTAATCTTTGGCGGGTAAAACCCGCCAGCACCATGGAGATTTAAATGAGCAAAAAACTTAAAGTCGACGTAGTCAACGCTGAGGAGTCTCTCTTCAGCGGTGAAGCTGAGTTCGTTGCTCTTCCTGGTATCGAAGGTGAGTTAGGCATATTGCCTGGTCATACTCCTCTCATCACATTGATTCGTCCCGGACTCGTCAGAATCCGCAAAGAAGGTCAAGAAGGTGAGGATGAGTTCTTTGTAGCCGGCGGCGTATTGGAAGTTCAACCAAATAATGTGATTGTTCTTGCTGACGTCGCTATCCGCAGCAAAGACTTGGATGAGGCCAAAGCTAAAGAAGCTATGGATCGAGCCAAGGAAGCCGCTAAGAATGCTTCAAGCCAGATTGAAGTTGCTAAGCTCGAAGCTGAAATTAGTATGCTTGCAGAACAACTGCGTATCCTTCAGAAGCTCAAGAGATAATTTTCTCAAGCATCAAAAAACCCTGCCGTAAAAAGCGGGGTTTATTTTTACCTGTTCATTCGTGTAGGCAAGAAAAAGAAGGATAAATTTCTTGTGTCTCGAGTAACTTTCGGTTACTTTCTTCAGCGGGATTTCTTATAATTACGATACTTCATTATATTTATTAGAAACCTTATAGGAGTTCAAAGTGATCCTAGTCTCAACTGACGGCACAGAATTATCTGACAAAGCAGTTCATACCGCAGCTAAATTGGCTAAGCAGCTGAATACTTCCGTCCTGGGAATTATTGTTGTCAAATCCAAGGGTGCAGAGTCTGCAATTAAAGCTCTCGATGATGTCAAAGATGTTTGCGAAAGAGCGGGGACACCTTGCGAAGTAGCTGAGATTATCGGAACCTCTGTTCCGGACTCTATTTTAAAGACAGCCCAAGAAAGAGATGTTCGTTTTATTGTGATGGCCAGCCGTGGTTTAGGAACTCTGGGTTCCCTCTTTATCGGCAGTTCAACACAACAGGTTTTAGCTAAAGCTGATCGTCCTGTTTTGGTCGTTCGCTAACCAGCAACAAATCCAGACATACAAGGACTCCTAAGGAGTCCTTCAGTTTTTTAAGCTAACCTCATACTCTTCCTATTAATTCCGGTTGGAGCCTGTTTCGAATGAGACCAACAAACGATACTTTTTTAAGAGCCTTATTAAAAGAAAAGACTGAATACACTCCTATTTGGCTGATGAGACAGGCTGGCCGCTATCTTCCTGAATATCGCGCAACAAGAGCAGAGGCCGGCAGCTTTATGGATTTGGCAATGAACCCTCATTTTGCTTGTGAGGTTACATTGCAGCCGGTGGAGAGATATCCGCTAGATGCTGCTATTTTGTTTTCTGACATTCTCACAATTCCGGATGCAATGGGCTTAGGTTTAAGTTTTCAAGCCGGAGAGGGCCCGAAGTTTGAAAAAGCAGTAAGAGACGAAGAAACAGTCAATTCCCTATTTGTTCCGGATCCAAGCGGCAAACTCAAATATGTTACGGACGCAGTCGTTGAAATCAAGAAAGCATTAAATAACCGCATTCCTCTCATCGGCTTCTCTGGCAGTCCGTTCACTTTGGCATGTTACATGGTTGAAGGCGGGAGCTCTTCTTCTTTCCAGAACGTTAAGAAGATGATGTATCAGCGACCAGATCTTTTCCATAAGATTTTGGAAACCAACGCTCAGGCGGTTGCGGCCTACTTAAACGCTCAAATAGAGGCCGGAGTTAATGCAGTTATGGTATTTGATACCTGGGGCGGATCTTTGGCTCATAGACAATATCAAGAGTTCTCCTTGGCTTATATGAAGAAGGTTGTTGACGGCCTGATCAAAGAGCGAGACGGAGAAAGAATTCCTTCTATTGTATTTACTAAGGGTTCTGCACCTTGGGTAACCGACATCGCTTCCATCGGAGCTAATGCTATGGGCCTTGATTGGACTGTCAGCTTAGGCGAAGTCCGAAAACTAGTTCAGGATAAAGTTGCCCTCCAAGGAAATCTTGATCCTTCCGTCCTCTTTGCTGACGAAAAAGTTATCAGAGAGCAGGCTCGCGCAGTCATTGATGACTTCGGTGTAGTTGGAAACGGAGGCCACGTATTTAATTTAGGTCACGGAATCGATAAGACCACACCTCCGGAAAACGTGCAGTTTCTCGTAGACGAAGTTCATAGCTACAGTAAGAAATATCACGGTTAAGAGATAGTTAGTTAAGAAAGTACCGTTGAGGGAACCAAGAAATGGTTCTCTTCAACGGTCTTTTTATTGGAAATCCAGCTCCCTACAAGATAAGAGTAGCCTTGTTTGAGGTTTAACTATTTCACTTTATAGTCAAATTTATGGCATTGAGCGCAGTAGTTCTCAGGAGTTTCATGTTGAACATGGCAAAGAACACAGTCGCCATTATGAGGAGCATCATGAGGATTTGGCTCTAGCGCTTTGGTCTTACTGATTAGCCCGCCTTTGTCATGGCACTTGATACAGTCGGATGTTTCAGGAAATTTCGGATCCTTCATGTCCGGACCGTGGCACGTTTGGCAAGTAACTCCTCTTTTGACATGGCGATCTGCTCCAAAATCGGCAGCATTGACTGAAATCGAAAAGGCTAAAAAGCATAAAGCTGTGATTTCAAAAAATCTCTTCTTTGAAAGCGTCATGGTCTGCTGGTCCGGTGTTTCCACCGGACCTTCCTTAAATTAAGTTATGAAGCGGCATTACGGCCAGCAATTCGACCGTTCACGATACAGTCGGTAACGGCGTTTGAACCTAGACGGACAGCTCCATGTACGCCCCCGGTTGATTCTCCGGCTGCATAAAGACCAGGAATGACTTTTCCGTGGTTATCGAGAACCTGAGCTTGCGGATTAGTCAGCAAACCTCCCATGCAATGGTGAACCTTCGGAGAAAGACGAGTGACAAACCATGGACCTTCGTCTTGAGGCTTCAAATCTTCGTTAACGCGTCTTCCCATCGGATCTTTTTTAGTCTTAATCGAATCATTAACGACAGCAATAGTTTCCTGCAAGGCCTCCAAAGGAATGTTGTAGGCCTTGGCCATATCTTCTAAGGTCGGATATTCAAAAAGAACTTTAATTTTCTTCTGTCTTTCGCTCCAACCCGGACGAATGACATTAAACAATTCCATCGTCTTCTTATCTCCGACAGAGAGGCAGTCGTGTCCTTCGTTCAAGTGAGAAAGGATGGCGTCGCAGCGAATCTTACGATCGGCTAGTTCATTGACGAAGCGTTTGCCAGTGGCTGCGTCAATCCAAAAACCGTAAGCCTGAGTATGGCCAGCCCAGGCCCAACCAATACCGAATCCGGGCTCGTCAGGACTTGTGTAAGGCAGACATTGAATCCAGTCTTGTTGAATTAATTGAGCCCCGAGGTCGGCAGCCTCTCTCCATAATTCTGCAGTGGCTCCTGGTTGGTTAGTTGTTTGAAATGCTTCACCAAGTTTCGGATCGAACATGCTTCGATAAGCTACGTCAGCACTGAAACCGCCGTTAGCTAAGATGACGGCTTTTCTTGCTTTGATGTTCTTTGGTTTACCTGAGTTTTCCTTGCCAAAGCGGTAATTCTGGCGTACGGCTACACCAATGACTCTTCCTTCAGGATCAACAAAAATCTTGTCAACGATTGTACGAATACGAGGTTTTACTCCTAACTTCTCCAGTGCTGCTAACTGCTTGGTGACGATTTCAGAGCCACGACCATTGATTGTGTACATGCTCCGAGGTACGCTGTGGCCGCCTTCGTGCTTAAGAATCTTGTCGCTAAACTTAACTCCAAGTTCATCGACAAGCATACGATAGGCAGGATAGGCCTCTTCGCACATAGCTTTCACTTTGTCTGGATGATTCAATCCTAAACCGGCTTTGATGGTGTCTTTCATCATGAGTTCAGGAGAATCCTTGATTCCTTTGGACTTTTGTATCTCAGTTCCGGGAACAGCCATAATTCCGCCGTTGATAATGGAGTTTCCTCCTGCAGTTGGCATTTTTTCAAGAACGATGACATCTGCATTTCTTTTCTTGGCCTCATATGCTGCGGCTAAGCCTGCAAATCCGGAACCAACCACGATAATGTCGGTTTCTTCATCCCAATTTGGAGATTGTGTTTTTTTTACCTGTGCCTGTACGGTCGTTCCAAAAAAAGCGGAAAGAGCTCCGAGTGTTCCGACTTTAGCAAGAGTTCTGCGGTTCATTGAGATTGTCATAGCTTTTCTCCTTGGTTAAGCTTTGCTATAAGAAAAATTCTATGAACTCGTCCGGGGGTTAGCCATATAATTTCTATATTTAAATTGTCTTTTCAACAATTTATTTATGATTGCTACAAAAAACATAGCCGCGTGGGAAGTATTGGACTCATTGAGTTCTGGACAAGGCTTAAAGCAAGCCTCAATTGAGACCGATCTGGACTTAGCTCGATGTACGAGACTTGTTCAGCAATTAGAAGAAAAAACTGGTCTTGTCTTAATAAACCACAAAGAAAGACCGGCAAAGTTATCAAAAGCCGGCACAGTTATTCTGCCTGCAGTAAAGGAGCTCCTCTCGTCCTATAAAAAGCTGGAAGAGGCTGTAGAGGCGGCTAGAAATGAGAAGATAGACCTCAAGGTCAGTATTCCTATTAACTCACCGCGCAACACAATTTATCCTTTGATTAAAGCGTGTGCGAAAGAATATCCGGAAATAAATCTAGAAATTATGGCGGATTGTGATCATGAGGACGTTTTGAGAAAAAAAGTTAAAGCTGCCTACTTACCTTATCGTCCTCCTTCCGAAGGCCTCATCATTTTTACAGTGAATCCATCTTTTATCAATGTGCCATTGGCGTCTTTGGAATATGTGAGAAAGAATGGGATGCCTACTCATCCGAGAGATCTGCTCGAACACGACATCATTATTCGCTCCGGGAGGCACTATCCTTTGACAAAGACTCTTCAAAAAGGCTCATTAGAGCATCCTCTTGTTTTTAGAAAAATCGCCTTTGCGGGAGATGTCCTTTCAGCGAAGGAGGCTCTTTTGGCCGGCGATGGTATATCAATTGATTTGTCTTACTCTTCATGCCAAGAAGAAGTTAGCCAAGGTTTATTTGTGCCGGTTTTAGGAGGTTGGCATAAAGAGCCGTGGGATATAACAATTGCTGTCGATCGAGACCTTATTCACAATTCTAGAGTGATTGAATTTTTCCGAGTGTTTGCAGAAGCGGAAGGCAAAGCTTCCCAAGTGAGAGCACGTACAATCTCTGATGTTTTAAAGATGCATGAAAGAGAATGTTTTGGAAGCAATTCAGAGTCAGTGGAGTTTGCCGGCGAATAACTCTCATCTTAATAAAAACTGTTGCTAAGCGTTAAGGCCTGGCAACAGTCTATTTATTGTTAAGGAGATGCTAGAGAACGAATTTAGCGAATAAGAATCCAACAGGAACAGCAGCCACGAGACCTAAAATTCCCGGAATAAAGAACGGATGGTTAATCACAAACGAACCATTCCACTTCCTATCCATATATGAGCCGGTGTCGTCACAGGCGATCGCAAAAGCTGTGGTCGGATACACCGTTGTGATGAACAAGGCAGAGCAGGCAACGAAGCTGGCAAGAATGGTTGCGGCATCGACACCCAAACTGGCGGCTACGGGAACCAGAAGGGCTGATGTTGCGCCCTGGCTGAATAACAAAGCAGAAACACAGAAGAATGCGACGGCCAGCAAAGCTGGATACTGTTCCAAGAGATGGGTGGCAGAGGTCTTAATTTCCGGAATGTGTGCACCGATAATGGTCGAGGACATCCAGACGATACCGAGAACCACAATCAAGCTTTCCATACCTCCGCCGAATACCGGTGTGTCTTTGATGCCGCTTAGCGGGAATCTGCAGACCCAGTAAGTGACAAGACCGCTCATCAGCATTGCGATGATGATAATGTCACGGCTGCCGAGAGTATGGCCGATTTGTGTTTTGAAAAGAAGCATGCCGACGATAAATAAAACGGCAAGTAAGAAGATACCGACGGACAGCTTTGCTTTAGATGTGGTTGGTTGTTCTTCTTTCTGTTTGGATTTCAGAACCACTAAGCCTTCTTTCAGACGCTGCTGGAAGATCGGATCCTTTTCAAGATCAACGCCTTGATAGCTTGAGATGATAACAGCAACGATAGAGCCGGCGATAGCAGCCGGAACGATAACAGCAAGGGCTTGACCGAAAGAAACACCCATTTTTTCAACCACAACGTACATAGCGGCGGTAGCTGCAGAAATAGGAGAAGCAGTAATGGCAATTTGGCTGGCGATAACAGCGCTGGTCAACGGTTGAGAAGGACGGACACCGTTTTCCTTTGCTACCTCTTGAATAACGTTTAAAACGCTCATGGCGGTAAAGCCGGTACCTCCAAGAACTGTCAAGAGAAAGGTAATAGCCGGAGCGAGGAAGTTGATGTATTTAGGATTCCCGCGCAGAAGCCGTGCGGAAATTTTAACCATGTAATCCATTCCGCCTGCGAGCTGCATACAGCTGATGGCAAAAATCACGGTAAGAATAATAAGAATGACATCAACCGGAATTTCGCCCGGTTTTAAACCCAGGCCGAAAACCGCTATTGCCATCCCTAAGCCGCCGGCCATGCCGACACCTACTCCTCCGAGTTTTGCAGCATATATAATGCAGCCGAATAATATAGCGATTTCAAGATATATCATGGTTTCCTCCAATAAGAGGCCTAATAATCACTTATTTTTTCAAAATTTAACAGATAAGTTCTACCTAATATAGGTATTAATACTTATAAAAATTAGATAATTCTTTCAAATTTCTAAATAGTAATTGGCACGAATAATAATTTTTAGTTATGAGGAGAGAGGTTTCTGCTGAAACCCAAAAAAGATTTGTAGGACATACAAGGTAACTATTGCAAGCCTAATGAGGCGCTCCTTTTTTCCTATAATTCTTGAAATGTCAGGTATTTAGTTCTAGCGGAAGCAATGGATCAGAAGATAATCAAAGTAATCGTCGATACTCCTTTATGGGAGCCTCTCGATTATTTGAATGTGCCTGCTGAGAATCTAAAAGTCGGCGAGAGATGTCTTGTTCCCGTTGGGAGACGAACTTGTGTAGGTATTGTCGTTGGCTTTTCTCAAACCAGCAGTTTTCCGCAAGAACGGCTGAAAAACATTATTGGAAGAATTGACGGTCTCTCTCCTCTTAGCGCTAACTGGCTGCGATTTACTAAATTTGCCTCTAAATATTATCTTTCTCCGTGGGGAGAAACTGCGGTTCCGTCATTGCCGAAGTTTTTTCGAAGACCTCCCGGTCAGCGGCACGATTCTTCCTTGAACAGACTTAGAACAACCAACTTTGTACTTAGAGGGCCGGATCAAGAACTTCCGGTTCTGAATGAAGAGCAAAAGTATGTTCTGGATAATTTTGTTCAAAACAAGTTCGGGGTAAGCTTGCTTTACGGTATTACCGGGAGCGGTAAGACGGAAGTCTATCTTCGGCTTATCCAAAAGGTTTTCGACAAGGATCCGGAAGCACAGATTCTCCTGATGGTCCCGGAAATCAATTTGACGCCGCAGCTTGTGGAGAGAGTAGCCAAAAGATTTCCAAATCATGCTGTCGGCAGCTGGAACTCCAAAATGTCGGAAGGAGAAAAGGCAGCTACTTGGCTAGCAGCTCATGAAGGCCGACTGAGTATTTTGGTTGGTACTCGTCTTTCTGTTTTTGCCAGTCTGCCTAAGCTTTCCATGATTCTCATTGATGAGGAGCATGACAGCTCTTACAAGGCACTCGAAGGGGTTCGTTACTCTTCCCGAGATTTGGCCATTAAAAGGGCACAGATTGAGAACATTCCGATTCTCTTAGGTTCAGCAACCCCGTCTTTTGAGTCGTTCCAAAGAGCTCTTAACGGCGATTATCAGCTCTTCAAAATGACTAAGAGAGCCGTTCAGGATGCTCATCTTCCGGAATTGGAACTTATCGATATTTCCAAGGACAGAGTGAAAGGTGCAGCTCTGTGTGCTCAGGTCAGAGATGAGATTACTAAGACACTTGAAAGGAAAGAGCAGGTTTTGATTTTCCTTAACCGCAGAGGTTATGCACCGGTAGTGACATGCAACAGCTGCGGATGGGTTTCAACTTGTCCTCACTGTTCAACGTTTGCGGTTTATCACAAGACAACCGGAAACTTAACCTGTCATTACTGCGGATGGACTACGCCTCTTCCCAGGCACTGTCCTAAATGCGGTTCCGTTGAAATTGTGCCGCTAGGCCGCGGAACGCAGAGAGTCGAAGAAGAGATTAAAGAACTTTGGCCCGAAGCCAATGTGATGCGTTTAGACCAAGACAGCACTAGACGCAAAGGAAGCGCTCAGGAGGTCCTGGAAAAGGTTCATCAAGGAAAAGTAGATATACTTCTCGGAACTCAGATTGTGGCCAAAGGACACGATTTTAAGAAGGTTTCTTTGGTTGTCATTCTTAATTCCGATCCTGTGTTATTGTCGCCGGACTTTAGGGCAAGAGAAAGACTTTTTTCCGTACTGATGCAAGTTTCCGGCAGAGCCGGAAGGGGAGAGATACCTGGAAAGGTTTTATTGCAGACGCAGTACACGCAAGATCCTCTTTTCCACCATTTAAGCCGGCAGAACTACAGTGACTTTGCGACGGAGGAACTCAATTCAAGGGAGAAGACGAGACTGCCTCCGTTTACCGCACAGGCTTTAGTAATTGCGGAAGGAAAAAAGATTAACGAGGTACTCAAATACCTTGATGAGGTAAAACAAGCGGCACTTTCTCTCCAATATCCGGGAATTCACATTTATTCTCCGATTCCACAGTCGATTATGAGGATTCAGGATATTGAAAGAGGGCAACTTCTGCTTGAGGCTGATAGTAAGAAAGTCATGCAGGAGTTTTTAGCTGTGTTTGCTCCTATATTGTTTGAAAAAATGAATAGGTTCAACGTCTATATCGACGTTGATCCGCTTAACTGTTGAGAAAAAATTGAAGCAAGAAGATTTTGAAATTATGGCTCCCGTAGGATCATGGGAGTCTTTGTCTGCTGCCATTCAGGGCGGAGCCGATTCTGTTTATTTCGGAGCCGGTGCATTAAATATGCGTTCGGCTTCTTCTAATCAGTTCTCTCCTGATGATTTGAAGGAAATTGCCAGGGTCTGCAAAGACGCCGGCGTGAAGTCATATCTGACGGTTAATACCATCATGTACGATGATGATTTGAAGCTGATGCGTCAATACATCGATACGGCAAAAGAAGCAGATATTTCAGCCATTATTGCCTCCGACGTTGCGGTTATGAATTACTGCAATCAAATTGGAATTCCCGTCCATCTTTCAACTCAGCTGAACATTTCTAATTTGGAAGCTTTGAAGTTTTATGCGCAGTTTGCTGAAGTAGTAGTTTTAGCAAGAGAGCTGAACGTAAAACAAGTTAGACATATTTATGAGGGCATTCAATCTGAAAATATCTGCGGCCCAAACGGAGAGAAGGTCAGAATCGAGATGTTCTGTCACGGTGCGCTCTGTATGGCTGTCAGCGGCAAATGCTATTTGAGTTTAAATACGGTCGGCAGAAGCGCAAACAGAGGCGGATGCATGCAGACCTGTCGCAGAGCTTATATCGTCAAAGATAAAGAAAGAGATGTTGAGCTCGAAATCGACAACCAATACATCATGTCTCCGAAGGATTTGAAGACCATTGGATTTTTGGATCAGATGGTTAAGGCAGGCGTGCGCGTTTTCAAGATTGAAGGTCGTGCCCGCGGTCCCGAATACGTCAGAACAGTTGTTGAGTGCTACAACGAAGCTTTAGAAAGCATTCTTCAAGGCAAATGGAATGAGGAACTGAGCAAATCTTGGGATGACCGACTCAAGACGGTTTATAACCGCGGATTCTGGAATGGCTATTATCTTGGTCAGACTTTAGGGGAGTGGAGCAACCGTTACGGTTCTCAAGCCACTGAACGCAAGGTTTACGTTGGCAAAGGAATCAAACATTTTGCCAAACCCGGTATTGCCGAGTTTTTAGTACAGGCTGAAAACATCAAGAAAGGCGAAAAAATGTTGGTTACGGGTCCAACCACCGGAGCTGTTTATTTCAATTTGGATGAACCTTGGGTTGATCAGAAACAAGTGGATGAAGTCATCAAAGGCCAGCATTTCACATGCAAGGTTCCTGAGAAAATCAGAGAAAATGACAAACTCTACGTTGTCCGTAGCGTAGAGCTGGATAATGTTTTGAAGTAAGACTTACTTTTTTTAGATTTACAAAAACGGCTGTTCTTGCTTTTGCTCTTGGCAGGGAGAGAATAGCCGTTTTTTATATTCATGAACTTAATACTTATATAGTAAGTGAATACTTGCTAGTTGTTTTGAGGTTTAGACTAAAAAACTGTATTCCTTTCAAATTTCAAACAGGTTCTCTTGCTTAAAAGGTAAAAGATTTGTAGACAGACGTTTGCGAAAGCCTTTCCTGGCAATTAGAATGACACTTTCTAGCACCTGTAGCTCACTTGGATAGAGTACTGCCCTCCGAAGGCAGGGGTAGTGGGTTCGATTCCCGCCAGGTGCGCCACCAATTTAATTTCTGAACTAAGCATAGAGCCGAGAACGAAACCAATCCAGATTCTGGTCAAATTGGAAGAAACCTGGGAAATTCTCATACCGACTAGTCTATGCATTAACCAGTTGATACTTTTGCTCGTTGAAAGGACCGTAGATAAAAGCTTCCTTTATTTTTTATCGATTTTTAGAAAATATCGGATATCTGAGTACTGGTTTCCTATAAGTCTTGCGGAATAGTTAGTTAAAAATTTCGCATGCTTATTTTTTATAATTTTGGAGTTATTTGCTTTTGAAAATTTAGTTTTTTATTCGCATAAAAAGGAGTGCAACGAAGTTATGTTGTCAACCTTGCTTACGATCGCAGGAGTCCATATTATTGCTCTGGCTTCTCCTGGTCCCGATACCTTTATTGTTATGCAAACGGCTGCAAGTAAGGCCAGAAAAGAAGCCATGATGTGTGTTCTGGGAATTACTGTGGGAATTGCTGTTTGGGCTTCGTTGTCTTTGTTAGGGCTGCAGTGGCTTTTCGACCAGTTTGCATGGCTTCATAAGACAATTATGCTTATGGGCGGCATTTACTTGGGCTGGATGGGATTCAAGATTTTGAAAAGTTCATTAAAGGCCTCAACTCCGGCAACGACAGATTCTTCGGTCGACACTCAAGAGGATAAGTCAAAGTCGTTTCTGACCGGATTATTTACCAATCTTGCCAACGCCAAGGCTCTAGTCTACTTCAGTTCAGTTTTTGCTTTATTTATTAAGCCAGATATGGATTGGACTCAGAGCTTCCCAATCTTTCTTTTGGTAATCACAGAAACTTTCTTATGGTTTTCTTTTGTAGCTCTGTTAATAGGACTGCCTAAACCCAAGAGGATTTACCAGAGTGCTGGAAAATGGATTGACGGTGCCTGTGGTGCCATATTTGGAGTATTCGGTGGCGGTCTAATTTACAGCGCCTTAAAAGAATAACCTCTTCGTTAAAGCTTTTGGACTCAGAGGCTACTGACAAATGCTTGGCAGCCTCTGTGCCTTTAAGCAGAACTGGCACAAGTCTCTACTTGACTCGCTTGGCTGCACTGGACGTAACCAAAAACTGAAAAAAGAGAACTCTAAGGAGGAAGGAGGTTCCTCTTTGAGAAAGGAAGCAAAGGCTGCCTGAGTGGTTTTCGCAGCCTTTGACTTTTGTGGTGTTTGATTGCTGTCTATTTAGTGCCGTTTAGTTTCAGAAGGCAGCCTTTAAAGATATCGAATGCGGTTTCCATACCTTTTTCGTCAAAATCAAATTCTCTTTGGTGATGCGCTGCAGTTCTGTCTGCCCCGACAACAAAGAACTCTGTTTTGCCGCCTCGAGCGCGTACTCTAGAGGCAAGAAGAGTAAAGTCTTCAGAGCATCCAATCTTCTTTCGTTCGACGACTTTATGGCAAGATGGTACTGATTTGGCAACTTCCGCCACAAGCGAAGCTAGCTCATCATCATTTCTGAGTTCTCCGCCTTCTCCTACTTTTTCAATTTCGTACTGAACATCGTAAGCAAGCGCGGTACCTTTAACGATTCTGCATGCTTGATCAACCATGAAATTATTGATTTCGTCGCTCTCCCCGCGGACTTCCATCTGAATAGTCGCATGGACCGGGATGACGTTTCTGCACTCACCGGCCTTCATTAGACCGACATTAATACATCCAAGTCCTTTGCCGTGACGTGCCATTCCTAAAAGTTCACTTACAGTGGTGCATGCACAGGCAAGAGCATTCCGCCCAAGGTGAGGACTCATCGTTGGATGGGCCGGGGCTCCTTTGAGATGAATGTCGAGCTTGGTCGTCGAAAGAAGGCCGGTGGGATAAACGCAAACTTCGCCTGTCGGACACATCATTGCGAGATGGGCGCCCAATAAATACTGAACGTTATCAAGCAGTCCGCTGGCAGATTGTGCGGCGCCACCTCTTACTCCTTCTTCCGCAGGTTGGAAAATAAGCTTAATTCTGCCGGTTAGCTTCTCTTGGTTTTCTATTATCCAGTGAGCAAGATTTAAGCCAATAGATGTATGGCCGTCGTGGCCGCATGAGTGCATTTCTCCCGGATGACAAGAACGGAATTTTTCCTTGTTCGGCAGGTGTTCTTCCTTGTCGGTCTCCTCAACGCCTACACAGTCAATATCAAAGCGTAAAGCTGTGACAGGCCCCGGTCTGCCGGTGTCAAATTCTGCTATGCAGCCTGTGTATCCTTGCATCCTTTCTAAGATTTTTTCACTGACTCCTGAGTCGCGGGCTCTTTGAATGCTTTTTTCTACGAAAACCGGATCCCTGCCCATCACCTGATCTAAACCAACTTGTTGGATTCCTGTATGAAGAGTCCAGCCTAAAGGATCGAGTGTTTCTATAATTTTTGCTGTTGTTTTGAATTCTCCCCAACCCATTTCCGGAATTTTGTGGAGTTCGCGACGAATTCGAACCAAATTTTCTTGATAGTTCATTGAAGTTCTCCTCTAAACCATTGTTAAGGCTACAAAGATGACCGCTATGAGCATCGGAAGCCAAAGCCGTTTCGTTAAATCAATAGGATTAATTGAAGCTAAACCGCAAATTACGATTGCAACTCCTGAAATAGGACTCATTGTTCTTCCCAAGGCACCTGAAAGAGCCGCCATCATTCCAAGCGTTGGAATTTCCATTCCGAATTCTTGTGCGTGAGGGGTAACTGCTTCGTTGAAAGCAAATGCAGCGGCGTCTCCGGAACCTGTAATGACGCCCATGACAAATGGACCGATTGAGCCTCCCCAGCGAGCAATTTCATTTGATTGTTTAAGTACATTGATGAAAGCATCGATAAGACCGCATGTCTTTAGGCCTGCCGCGAAAACGCCTGCGGAAATGATGATGCCCAAAACTTGACCATAGCCTTTTCCCATCCCGGCGAAGAAATTCTTTGAAAAGGTTTGAGGTTCGACCCTAGAAACAATCAGAGTGTAGATGGCGCCGATGACCATAGCTTGGGCAACACCAGTTTTTAGTGTTGGGACCCATAAGTTTCCGACGACCAGAATAGCAACCGGAATTAAAGGAGCCAAAGCTTTAAAGAGACTTATTTCATGAATCGAAGTTCCTTCTTCAACTAACTTTTGTTCTTGTGAGCTGTTAGTTCCATAATCTTTCATAATCCAGCACATGACGGTCACGCCGATGACTGCAATTGCGCCGCACACCAGCGTGTAATTCATGTGGACGCCTATGGTCTGCATGACGCTTAATCCCGAGATCTTCGCAACATAAGCATTGTGAGAGAGTCCGGGTGAGAGCATTGAACCAAAGGTTCCCGCTAAGATTGCTGCACCGGCGGCTTGAGGAGAAACTTTTGCTCTCAAGAGAAGCGGGATTAGAGTAGGACCAACCGCAGCCGCACAACCTGCAGCAGAAGGAATTGCGATGCAGATGAAGTAAGTAAGCGCTGTGGTGGCAGGAACAAGAAGGAAGCCAAATTTTGAAAGAGGTGCAGATAAAAGTTTAACTAAATGGACATCACACTCTGTCATTTGAATGACCATGGCGAAGCCCATCGAGGAGCAGATAGCAAGAATAAGGCCATTATTGGTCATCGACTTTGCAAATGCATCTAGCGCACCCATAGTCTGTAAAGAGATACAGGCCAAGAATAAACCTGCCGTTATTAATACGAGCTTAGTCTCATACCGTTTAATTAACGCCCAAACAGTCACGAGGACGACAGCTATTCCAATCCAAGCAGTGATTGACATAGATTTCTCCTTAAGATTTTATAAATTAAATTTTTAGCTTCTGCGTGGATTTCGGTAAGGCCAAAATATGCTACATTGTTTTTGCTATTACGGAACAGAGTATGAAACGCGTCGATTTCATTGAAATTCTTTATTCATTTTTATGTTTGGAGAAACATAGAAACTTTCAGTCAGCTGCTGAAGAGCTGAATGTTTCGAAATCGACCTTGTCTCGTAGGATGACGATGTTGGAAAAAGAGCTGGGTGAAGTGCTTTTCATCCGAGACTCTACTCCAATCGGATTGACCGAACATGGAACGAAGTTTCTTAGGGATGCTTCAAGTATTAAGCAGAAATACGAATTACTAAACGAACCGACAGAGAGCTCGTCAGTAAGTCCAAAAGGAACCGTCTATATATCGGCACCTAGCGCAATTGGGAACGGCCTTTTAATTGGGTGGATAAAACAGTTTCAGGATATCTATCCGGAAATTATTATTGATTTAACGCTGACGCTTGGACCTGTAAGAATTCTTTCACCGGAATGCGATATTCGAATCAATCACGGCCTATTTCCTTGCGAACGAGTCTTGGCTAGGCCTTTAGGCTGCATGCTTCGGACTATGGTGGCCTCCGAAAAATATCTTTCTGAAAAAGGACTGCCTAAAACTCCTTTCGATCTGGAACAACATCATTTGTTAAGCGGGAATGATTTGATCGCAGATTCAAAGCTTGTTTTGCGATCAAAAAACGAAGTGATAACCGTTCCGTATTTTCCAAGACTTAGGTTGAAAGATCATGTGGCAGCTCGCACGGCTGCAATATGCGGATTGGGAATTTCAGTACATGCATTCCAATACGATACCTGGGAATATGTCAGGACAGGACAACTGTGTGAAGTGCTTCCGGAATGGAAACCAGAGCCAAGCCCGGTGTCTCTCCTGCTTCCTCAGAATAAAACCTTATCTTCGGCTTCACGAACTTTAGCGGATTTTATAGAGGAGAGATGGAAGTCACATCCTCATTTGACCCATGACTAATAAAAGAACAACGATTATCCAGTGGCGCTGCTTTATAGAGGCAGTAAGTTGCGGAAGTATGCTGAAGGCCTCAGAGATTCTTCAGATGGAGGTTTCAGAAGTTAGCCAGCAAATCAAGGCATTAGAAGAGACCTTAGGGGAGCCTCTGCTAGAAAGAAATCAACGAGGAGTTCGTCCAACGTGGGCCGGCCAAAAAAGATTAAATGCTGCCAAAGAGCTCATTCGTGTAGTTGAAGAAGTCTTTCGAAAAAAGACGGCAAAAAGGACAAGTTTGCGAGTTGCCGTTCCGGTGTCCATTGGAAGATTGTTTTTGGATTGGATTGGACAATTCGAAAAGGAGTTGGGAGAGACAACATCTATTGAAGTTATTCAGTTTGTTGAAAACTCACCTTACGATTTATGGAGCTTCGATTTGTTCATCTGCAAAGATACGCTGCCCAATGAACGAATCATTGCACGGGCATTATGAGGAGTCGAAAGAGTAATCTGTGCTTCTCCGAATCTTTTTAAAAATCGACGGCTTCCGAAATTTCCTGAAGAGCTTCTCGAATTCCCCTTGGCCATGAGACAAGGAAAAGAAGAATTGCTCAGTACGAATACTGAAAAAATGCGTATCAAAACCAGTCCGCAGTTTTTGGTGAACTCTTCTTCAGCTTTAATAGATACGGCAGTTTTGGGGCATGCCATAGCGGTCGGCGTTCCTTTGTGGGCAATCAAAGAGGAGCTAGCCACAGGAAAATTGATCAGAATTTTGCCGGAGTGGAAATTGGAGCCAACGGTAGTTTGGGCAGTATGGAAACCGCAGGAAGGCAAAAATCCAATGACAAAGAAGTTGTATTTGTATTTTCAGGAACGCTGGAGAAAGGAGCCCGGATTAATAAACGAAGGGACAGAAAGTCTTCAATCTGCCTACACTGGTTTTCATTGAGTTACCTATCTAGACAAAGTTACTTTGAATGTGCGTGATATGGGCAATTTTGGTATGCGAATTAATATTAAAATTCGCTAAACAACTATTAAGGAACCGCTGTGAAGTTACCTACAAATATTGAGTTTCACAATAAATCGAAGATTATGAATATCTCCTACCCTGACGGAGATTACGAACTGACTTATGAATTCCTGCGTGTTTTTTCTCTTTCCGCAGATGTTCAAGGACATACTCCGGATCAAGCAAAACTTCAGGTCGGCAAGCGCGACGTGACTATTGTCGATGTTGCTCCAGTGGGAGAATACGCTCTGAAATTAACTTTCTCCGACGGTCACGATTCCGGCATCTACAGCTGGGAGTGGTTAGAAGATCTCGGCAAAAACAAAGAAGCTCTTTGGGAAGCTTACCTTGAAGATCTGAAGGAAGCAGGTGCCAGCCGTGACCCTAACGATCCGGCTAATGAACCATTCAAGGAAAAACCAAAATCTAAGTGCTCAGGCCATTAATCAATGAATAAAGAAGTTAACAGCCAAATGCCGGATAAAAAAACAAACGAACACTTGACTGATTTTGGCTATCAGACCATCCCTGAAGAAGAAAAAGAAAGTCACGTAAAAGAAGTTTTCGATGAAGTGGCTCCTAAGTACGACATCATGAATGACGTGCTTTCCTTCGGCATGCATAGACTGTGGAAAAAATATACCGTTGACAAAGCTGCCGTTAAACCCGGCATGAATGTACTCGACATTGCCGGAGGAACCGGAGATCTCTCAATTGCTATGGCCGATAAAATCGGTGACGGAAAGCTCTGGCTTACGGATATTAATCTCAGCATGCTGAGAATCGGCAAGAAACGCATGAAGCAACATCATTTTGACGCCTTCTATACGACTTGCGATGCAGAGGCTCTTCCGTTCCCAGACGATTATTTTGACGTTATTACCGTTGCTTTCGGTTTGCGCAATATGACCCACAAAGACAAAGCATTAAAAGAAATGCTCAGAGTGTGTAAACCCGGTGGAAAAGTGATGGTTCTAGAGTTCTCCAAACCGGAAAAGTGGCTTGCTCCGTTTTACGACTTTTATTCTTTTAAATTAATGCCTTGGATTGCAGCTAAGATTACCGGTAAGGCAGAAAATTATCGTTACCTGGTTGAGTCGATCCGCATGCACCCCGATCAGCTCACTCTTGCTACAATCATGCAAAATGTCGGGATGAAAAATGTCTCCTGGACAAATTTAACTTTTGGAATTACAGCCCTCCATATTGGATATAAAGAAAAATCTTAATAAAGGAAATGGAATGAAAAAATTTCTTGCTGCTCTTCTGATTGGCCTCTCTCTGGTCACATTTACGCTGGATGCATCAGCAGCTCGCCTTGGCGGCGGTGCAAGCTTCGGCCGTTCTATGTCCGTGCCCAAAGCCTCTCCGTCTTTTCCAAAGGCAGCTCCTTCCACCGCAAAACGTCCGTCAGCTGCCCCTGCAGCCAGTGCAGCCGCAGCGGCTAAATCAGGCGGTCTCGGGCGCAGCCTCTTAATCGGTGCTGCTACAGCCCTCGGCTTTATGGCTCTTGCTAATATGCTTGGCCTCGGTGAAGGCTTCGCCCAGATTCTCATGTTCTTGGCTTTGGCGGCACTTGCTCTCTTCGCCTTCAGGTTCTTTGCTGCGAAGAAAGCTGCTTCCTCTGCGGGTAATTCGTCTCAGAATCCTACAAACATCTTCCAGCGCCCCTCTCAGCCTGAACCTTATTCGGCACCAGAGCCGATGCAGAAAGAAGCTTCTAATCCGTTCTCCGGAATGGCTTCAAGACCGGGTTCTGCTATGGATGAGTTCTCTGATTCTCCTTCCACAGGCGCTCAAAACTCCGACTCTTCTTTTGAAGTTCCTGCAGAATTCGATAAAGAGGCTTTCCTTCAGATGTCTACTTCTTACTTCAAGATGCTCCAAGGTGCTTGGGACAGCGGCGATATGGACAATCTGTCTAATTACTGTACGGACGATATGTTCATCGAGTTAACACATAGACGCCGTGAAATTAAGGGCGCTAACGTCACAATGATCCTGTCCTTGACACCGTCTCTGGCCGGGTTCGAAACAACTCCGACAGAGTACGTTGCTTCTGTTCTCTTCGAAGGCAAACTCAATGAAAACGGTGAGCCGACAGATGTCAAAGAAATTTGGAACCTTGTTAAACCTCGCGAAGGTAAATCCGGTTGGTTGTTAGCCGGCATTGAACAGGCCGAATAAGTTAAAAAATAAATAAATTTTCGTTGCCCACATTCAAATCTGGATGTGGGTTTCGTTTTTTTGCAACAGACTTTCTTGCTTTTATGAACGTTGGGTAATTATTGGCTTGAATCTGACGTTTTTAAATTAAAATTATCCAATTAAACCTAAGTTTTTTCTCCTGTCGATTAAAGCCGGCAGTTTCCGTTCTTTTAAGGAAAAACAAAACTAATGAAATTAGCGATTTTTGTTGGTTTGTACTTGTTGTGTACTGTCGGCATCGGTTTGTATGCTGCCACCCGTGTTAAGAGTACAAGTGACTATGCGTTAGCAGGTCGCTCTCTTCCTCTGGTTATGGTGGTTACAGCCACATTTGCTACCTGGTTTGGAAGCGAGTCCGTGTTGGGGACTCCGGGCCAATTTATTAAAAATGGTCTGGAGGGAGTCGTTGAAGAGCCTGTTGGATCCAGTATGGCTTTGATTCTGGTCGGCGTTTTCTTTGCGAGAAAGCTTTATAAGATGAGCCTGCTGACGGTGGGCGACTTCTATAGACGCCGGTATGGGGTCTCGGTGGAACTTGTCTGTTCCATCTTTGTTGTGCTCTCCTACCTTGGCTGGGTCGCGGCTCAAGTGGCAGCTTTGGGTTTGGTTATGCACATCCTGACCGAAGGCTATATCAGCGTGAGCGTGGCAATGATTATTGGAACAATCGTGGTGCTTATCTACACGGTTTTCGGCGGTATGTGGTCTGTGGCTCTTACCGATTTCTTCCAGATGATCATTATCGTAATTGGCCTGGCCCTGGTGGCGGTTTTCGCTTCCAGCATGGCCGGCGGGGTCCAGAATGTCACGAGTTATGCTGTGGATCACGATTTGTTCAGGTTCTTTCCGGAAAATTCCGTAAAGGGCTGGCTCTTCTGGATTTCGGCTGCTATCACAATGATGATTGGCTCTATTCCGCAACAGGACGTGTTCCAGCGTGTTATGTCTGCGAAGACTGCAAGGATTGCGTGTATCGGTCCAATCATCGGCGGATCTTTCTATCTGGTTTTTGCTGCAATTCCAATGTTTATTGTTGTTGCTGCTTCCGTTGCCGTTCCTGATATGGCTGCAGGACTGATGAATACTGATCCTCAAGAGATTCTGCCGACCTTTATTAAAGAACACATGCCGCTGTGGCTGAGGATTCTGTTCTTTGGTGCTGTTCTTTCCGCAGTGATGTCCACAGCCTCGGCAACCATGCTCGCTCCGACCACAACTTTCGTGGAAAACGTTTTAAGAAACATTATCCCGTTGAGTGATAAGAGAGAGTTAAGGGCCATGAGAATCTCTTTGATTATCTTTGCGTTGGGTGTTTTGGCATACTCTCTCTCTATGGAAGGCACACCAATTTATGAATTGGCTGCGATGGCTTATCAGTTCCCGGTTATCGGGGCTTTCTGGCCGCTGACATTAGGTTTGTATTGGAAGCGTTCCACAACCTTCGGCTGCTGGTTCTCTATCTTCGTCGGTACTGTGGTTTGGTCTTACTTAACCTTCACCACGATGGGCGAAGAAATCCCTGCTTTGCTCGGCGGTTTTGTTGCTGCCGGTTTGGCACAGGTGGTTGGTTCCCTTATCCCAATGAAGATGAATAGAGAGTGTGTGAAGAACTGGGAAGAGAACAAAGACAAATATCTGTATGACGCTGCTGCGTAAGAAGGAAAATCAATGAATGTAGTTATCTTAGCCGCCGGCAAAGGCAAGAGAATGAATTCTTTTTTGCCTAAGGTTTTGCAAAGACTAGGCAATAAGCCGATGCTGGAATGGGTCTTAGATTCTGCCGAGACTCTTTTACAAGGACAGTCTCCTGTTGTTGTAATTGGTCACGGTGCTGAACAGGTAAGAGAATACTTTGCCGATCGTCCCGTTAAGTTTGCACTTCAGGCCGAGCAGAAAGGAACCGCTCACGCTGTTGCACAAGCGATTCCAAGCCTGGAAAACAATGAATCCGTATTGGTTCTTTACGGTGACGTCCCGCTCATTTCGCCGGCCACTTTGGAAGAATTTTCTAAACAGGCCGGAGACGAAGTGGGATTACTGACTGTTGAGCTTGATAATCCGACAGGTTACGGCCGAATCCTTAGAGATGAGACAGGTGAGGTCATCGGGATCGTTGAAGAAAAAGACGCCTCAGATGAGCAGCGAAAGATCAAAGAAGTCAATACCGGCATCATGATTATCCCGGGAGATAAGATCAAGGGATGGCTGTCTCAAGTTGGATGTACCAACAAGCAAAGCGAATACTACCTGACGGATTTAATCGGCTTTGCAGCTAAAGAAGGCGTCAAGATTCATACTCTCAAGACAAAAGATCATTGGGAGGTTGAGGGAGTCAACGACAAGACTCAGCTCCAACGTCTTGAAAGAGCTTTGCAGAGAAAACAAGCCGCGAAGTTAATGGCTCAAGGTGTCGGTTTGGCCGATGCTGAACGGATTGATATCAGAGGTTCTTTGACATGTGGAAAAGATGTTTTTATCGATGTCGGCTGTGTGTTTGAAGGAGATGTAGTTCTCGAAGACAATGTCCGGATCGGCCCCTACAGTGTCATTCGCTCTACAAAAATCTGTGCGGATACCGTCGTAGACGCATTCTCACACTTTGATAAAGCTGTGGTGGGAGAATCTGCGAAGATTGGTCCGTTTGCACGTCTTAGACCGGGTGCAGAACTATCAGAAGAGGTACATGTCGGTAACTTTGTGGAAATTAAGAAGAGCGTGATCGGTAAAGGAAGCAAGGTTAATCATCTTTCCTATATCGGCGACTGCGACATGGGTTCTAACGTCAATATTGGTGCAGGCACCATTACATGCAATTATGATGGCGTTAATAAATTCCGCACTGTCATTGAAGATGACTGTTTCATCGGCAGCGATACTCAATTAGTAGCGCCGGTAACGGTTCATAAACACTCCACTGTAGGCGCCGGAGCCACAGTGACCAGAGATGTGCCGGAAGATTGTTTATTTGTCCGCAGAGCGAAGCCTGTGACAATTCCAGGTTGGCCGAGACCAACCAAAAAATAAAGATTTGGAGAGTTAAAGAATATGTGCGGTATTGTCGCAGCAAGCAGTAAAAGAGATGTCGTTCCAATCCTCACGGAGGGATTGAGACGTTTAGAGTATCGCGGCTATGACTCCTGCGGTATTGCTATTGTTGACGAGAGTAAGCTTAAAAGAACTCGAACAGTAAAAAGAGTTAATGCACTAATTGAACAGACTAAGATTGAAAATCTTAGCGGTCTCACCGGTATTGCTCATACTAGATGGGCAACTCATGGTGCGCCGGAAATCTGCAATACCCATCCTCATTTTTCTCACAATATGATGGCTGTAGTTCATAACGGCATCATCGAGAACTATGAGGAAATCAGAGAAGAACTGATCGAAAAAGGCTATGAATTCTTAAGTCAAACAGATACTGAAGTTATTGTTCACTTAGTCCACAGCCTCTACGAAGGAGACCTTCTTAAAGCCGTTGAAAAGGCAGTCCAGCGTCTTAGAGGTGCTTATGCCATCGCTCTCACTTGCATTAAGGAACCCAACCGAGTGGTTGCTACGAAGAAAGCCGCTCCGTTAGTGGCTGCTCTAGGAGAAGGCGAAAACTTTGTTGCCTCTGACCCAATCGCATTGGCAGGCGTGACAGACAAATTCATTTATCTTGAAGACGGCGATGTAGTTGACGTTACTCCGGAAAAAGTTGTCATTTGGCATAAAGAAGGAGAAGAATACAAAACCATCGAACGTCCGGTTTCCATCATTCACGAGTTTTCTTCTGAAATTTCTCTCGGCAATTACAACCACTACATGCAAAAAGAAATTTTTGAACAGCCGAGAGCCATTGCCGATACTTTAGAAGGCGTGCAAGGTATTACCGGGGCCATTTTCGGCTTTGAAGCTCCGGAAATGTTCAAGAGACTCAAGAGAGTTTTGATTATTGCCTGCGGTACCAGCTATTACGCCGGCATGATCGGAAAGTATTGGATTGAATCTATTGCAAAGGTTCCGGTTGACGTTGAAATCGCCAGCGAATACCGGTACAGAGAATCCGTTCCCGATCTCGACACGCTCGTGCTGACTATTTCTCAGTCGGGGGAGACTGCAGACACGCTTGCTGCTTTGAGACATGCTCAAGATCTCGGCATGGATATGACCATGACCATTTGCAATGTAGCTACGAGCGCAATGGTCAAGGAAACGAAGGCTCACTACATTACCAGAGCCGGTGTTGAAATCGGCGTTGCTTCTACAAAGGCTTTTACTACCCAGTTGGCAGCTCTTTATTTGCTGGCTCTTGCCATTTGCAAGGAAAAAGGCAGACTTACCCCGGAAAGAGAAGAGCAGGCCATTAGAGAGCTCCGTCATTTGCCGAAGAGCATGGACGTTGTTCTTAAACAAGAACCGGAAATTAAGACGTGGGCTGAGCTTTTTGCTGATAAGAACAATGCATTGTTCCTCGGCCGCGGTGCTCATTACCCAATCGCTTTGGAAGGTGCTCTCAAGCTCAAAGAAATCAGCTACATCCACGCTGAAGGATATCCTGCAGGTGAATTAAAGCACGGACCCTTAGCTTTAGTAGACGGTAATATGCCCGTCGTTACAGTTGCTCCGAATGATGAATTGATCGAGAAGCTTAAGAGCAATATGCAGGAAGTCAGAGCCAGAAAGGGTGTGCTTTTTGTATTCTCTGATGCGGACTCCAATATCGAGCCGTCCGACGGAATCCATGTGATAAAGCTACCGGAAAACTACGGTGACTTATCTCCTATTCTTCATGTCCTTCCTTTGCAGCTTCTTGCTTACCACACCGCATTAGTAAGAGGTACCGATGTCGATAAGCCAAGGAACCTTGCTAAGAGCGTTACTGTGGAATAGCTCAGACGTCCATATAGGGACGCTTCGGCGGCTCTATATGGAGTAATAAAAGGTGGTGGTTCAGCTATTATGGGACGAGGTAGGATGTTAGTTAATTAGGAAAATCATAAGGAGGGTTAAAAACTAGTCATCAAATTGCTCCTTAATCTTGTACAAATTATGATAATACCTACCTTTTTAGATAACTGTTGATTTCTCTCTCCTGTCGGTTGGGCAACTAGCAGATAGATCGGGTGTTAGTTCCGCAACCATCCGTCGCTGGTGCAGTGCTGGTAAATTATCTGAGACTCTGCGCACTGTTGGAAATCATCGACATTTTTCCTCTTCTTCCTGCTCTCATTTGAGAAAACCAAAAGAGCGCCGGGATATCAGTTAAGTCCGAGTCTGCAGCCACGATCAAAAATCAGATCTTTAATCTCAAAGTCAACGCTTCAAAGACAATGGGTTCGATGAAGTTATTTCTGAACTAGGTTCAGGATTAAGCTATAAGAATCCAGGATTGAAGAAGCTGCTGGAAGCCACTTGGAGCGGTACCGTAAGCTCTCTTACTTTGACTCATGTCGAACGCCTTTTACGGTTCGGAAAGGAATTAATCTTCTACTTGTAGCTGAGATATGCGATTTTGGAAGCCAGAGGCAGGCAACTTCTCGCTACTACGTAAAATATATGCTCACACTATACCCTTGAGGCCGACAGACTGCCTACATCAAATAAACTGGTATGCAGAATTCTTTCTTCTGGACTGCTTTTATTGCCAGTTGGTAAGGTCAGTGACTAGCCACTGGATATTTCTTGCTTTTGGGCTTATTTCTAATATTTCTCCTGAATCCCAGCCTCAAATAAGGAGAAAAAATGAATCAAATATCAATCATTAAGGTGGCAGTTACATGTGCGCTGGCAGGTGTCTGTTTAAGCGGATTTGCCCAAGATCATGAGTTAACGACAGATGTTGTCGTGGTTGGCGGCGGAATATCAGGATTAAGTTCCGCTATGTCCGTTCTCGATCACGGAGGTAAGGTGGTGGTTTTAGAAAAGCTTCCGGGACTGGGCGGCGCAGGGAACTATTTCGAAGGGGCTTTCGCAGCTGACTCCGACTACAAGAGAAGAAATGGACTGACTGAGCCGACAGCAGATCAAGTGTACAAGGATGTCGTCAGGTTCTATAACTATAGAATCAATGCCGTAGTTCTTCGGACTTTGATCAATGAGAGCGGTCCTGCAATGGACTGGATCGAGACAAAAGGCTACAAGTTCAAGCTGAATAAACGTGGCAAAAAAGATCGCCACATGGCTCCGGACGGCTTTGGTGCTGGGTTTATAAAGCTTTTCTACCGTGATATTGAGAAGAACGGAGGAACTATTCTCTTAGAGACCCCAGCGCAGAAACTTATTCAAAATGAAAAAGGTGAGGTTGTAGGGGTAGAAGCTAAAAACCATAAAGGCGAAAAAGTTACTGTACGAGCCAAAGCAGTTATTCTTGCCACTGGAGGTTTCCCAGGTAATCAGGAAATGCTTAAGAAATATGTTCCGGACATTGGCAAAGAAGGTATGGCCAGAATCATGCTGCGCGGTCCGGGGATTGAAGGACGAACCGGTGACGGTATAAACATGGCTAAGGAAATTGGTGCTGATTTAGCTGGTATGGATACGATTGCAGGAAACAGCCCATATCTTGAATATGAACCTGTCATCTTCCAATTTAATGGCCCTCAATGGCTTAAAGAATCTAGAGCAGCTTTGAGTCAGCCATTCTTGTGGGTCAACAAATTTGGACAGCGTTTTTACAACGAAGGCAATGGTCGTTATTGGAACGACAATCACAATGCGATGACTGCAAATGGCGGAGTGATGTTCTCTATTTTTGATGAGAACATGAAGAATAAGCTCATTAAAGAGGGCCCTTTAACCGACTTCAATCAGATTGTTATCAGAGGCGAACCGATGACCGCTTTGGATGAAGGGCTGGAAAGAGGTATTAAAGCTGGTTACGCCTTTAAGGCAGACACAATCGAAGAATTGGCAGAAAAGATTGGAGTACCAGTCCAAAACCTTGTGGAGACGGTTAAAGATATCAACGCGGCGGCAGATGCCGGAGAAGATAAATTATTGGGCAGGCCTAAACAATTTTTGTTTAAGTTCTCTGACAAAGGTCCTTACTATGCCATGCGAGGACTTAGAGCCTTCTTCCAGACCTTGGGCGGTGTGCGTATGAATTCGAAGATGCAGGCCATGGATAAGAAAGGCAACGTTATTCCTGGCCTATACGCAGTGGGAATGGATATGGGTGGTCTGTACGACACTAGTTACGATATCAAGTATCCGGGATTTACAAGTGGTTTTGGTATGACCGGCGGTTTAATCGCAGGCAGGGATGCAATGCGTTTAGTCAAGGAATCTAAAAAATAATCTCAGGAGATAACAATGTCGAATAACAAATTCAAAGTTCTCTTTCTTGCCTTCGTGTTTGCCGGTTCTTCCATGGTTAGCGCTCAAGGTCTTTCCTCGATGAAAGCACACGATAAACTTGGAGTTACCTGTGAACAATGTCATGGAACTAAAGCCCCTATGGCAGCTCCGGATGAGAAGCAGTGTTTGGCCTGTCACGCCAATAGCGGAGGACATTATCGCGGAACAAAATTAGACGCTTCCGGATTTGGCGTTCCAAAAGTCTATATGGAAAGCGGACGTGAACGTCCCGCTGCTATTCATGACAGTCATTCCGGCCCCGTTAGATGCACTGTATGTCATACAGCTCATAAGGCACCTCCCAAAATGTACTGCAATAACTGTCACTCATTTGATGTAAAGACGAAATAGATGACCCTTGAGGAGCTCTGCTCCTCAAGCAGTACAAGGAGAAAAACATGACCAAAGCTAAGTTAATAACTAAGATGCTCGGCCTCATGCTGCTTCCAACATGTTTATATGCATCGGAAGTGGAAGTCTATGGTGTGATTGATACTGGGATAGCTGTTTCTAGAGTGGACGGGCAAACCAGGGTTTACCAAGAAACAGGTTTTATGAGGCCGAGCCGTTTTGGTTTTAAAGGCCGTGAAGATTTGGGTAACGGGCGTGCCGTCAGTTTTATCTTAGAGCAAGGATTCGAGTCGAATAACGGAGCAGCGAGTCAAGGCGACAAATACGCCTTCGGGCGAGAAGCTAACTTGAACTATGAAAATGATTTTGGAAAGTTTGGGTTGGGAAGAATCGGAAACTTTATGTCAGGTATGGGGTCTTGGGATCCATGGGGACCGAATTCCGGACCTTTTGCCACGGGCTGGGGTATTGCTGCTTCTGGTTCCACAATGTCAGACTATTTAAGGATGAATAACACTTTTGCTTGGAAGTCTCCCAAACTAAATGGCTGGCAGTTAATGGCTCAATATTCTCTTGATGTGCTAGGCACAGAAGCGGCAACGTTTGCTGATAATACCCGATACCTTTCCGGGGGTATGGCCTATATGGAAAAAGGTTTGAACTTTTTAGTTCTTGCCGGCTGGAGAATGAATCCGACGGTTGGAGGTAAAGGTTACGAAGACGGACAAACGTATGGTGTTGCGGTTAATAAGCAGTTCTCCGGATTTAAGCCGTACTTTGCGTTTCAATATGCGAAGAATTCTTTGTCTGTCGGCAAAAAGCCGCTGGCTGTTTTTAAGGCCGTTGAGGCAACCGGGGCCAATACAAAAGGAATTGACGATTTTGCAGTAGTGACCGGATCGGATATAAGTCTTTTCGGTGGTACTTTTAAGCTCGCAGTCCAATATTTCCATGGACGCAATAAAGGTGCAGAAAACAGAGATAAGCTTCGACGATTGATATTTTCGGTAGGGCAAGAGTATCTGCTGTCTAAGAGAACCGCTTTGTACGGAGGAGTCAATTGGGGCAAGTCTACGAAGAAGGTATTCAATAGCGAAGACAACGTCTGCGCTATGGAATTCTTCAGCGGAATCAAGCATAGTTTTTAGCTTTCTACTCGTCCTTCAAAGAGTCTGCTGCTCTACTTTTCTTCAAAGGCTTCAGGAAAGAGGTAGAGAATTTCTTCCCGAAGCTTTTTAAGACCTTTTTCGAAATCCTCCTTTGTAAGTGAAGGAGGATTCAGCATAATATGCGAGGAATCCGCAGAATCGTAGAAAAATCCCGGATTAAAAGAGATACCTTTTCTCGATTCAAACAGTACCTTTGTATCGATAGGAGGTTTAAACTTAATCCAGAAGCACCATCCGCTGGCTTTACGGTTCCAATTCGCTATATCTCCTAGATACTTTTGGATTAATGAGTTATTCGTGTAGGTATCTTCTCTTAGCTTCTCTCGTACGGCAGCGTGATAATTTTGCAGCTCCCTGGTTTGAAGAAGACGCTGCAGAATGGTTTGAGAAAACGTATCTAAAGAACGGAAGCGTTTTTCCTTGATGTCTTCTAATCGCAGAATTACAGGTTTGGGAGCCACAATCCAAGCCAGCCAAGTTCCAGCCGCCATTCCTCTTGGAAAAGCTCCAATCTGTATGGTGCCTTCAAAGTATTCTTTACGAAATAAAGAATTGGGGGCGTCTCTTTCTAGATTGTAGGCCTCCAGCATGCAATTATCGATGATTGGGATATTGTGGGTCTTACAAACATTGAGAATCTTGTCTCTGCGGCTTTTGCTCAGAGAAACATTCGTTGGGGGAGTACAGCTGGACCAAATGAAGAGCACCGAGTCGTTTTTGGGATTTCCTTTTTTCATTAAAGAGTCAACAACAATTCCCTCTGAGTCGCTTGGCAGAGGATGTAGCTGGGCCCCGTACGATTCTAAAAAGCCAAAATAATTGATATCACTAGGTGTGGAGTAGTAAAGGTGGACGCCGGAAGCTAGAAGTAATTCAGAGACGAAAGAAATTGCTTGAACAGGACTAGCAACCAAAAGAAGTTCTTCTCGAGTGCAGGTTACACCGTGCTCGGCGAGATACTCTAACATTGAATCTTGAAGCGACTCTATGCCATGAATGTAGTCTCTCTTTAAGTCTGATGGATCGCCGATAATCGCTTTGATTTGCTGAAGTGTTTTTAAGTTTTTTTCGCACTCTTTGAATTCAGAAGATAGACTCAGACGAGAGAGATTAATTTCCGCATTGTCAATGCGGCTGCTCTTTTGGATATTGCAATATCGATGTCCCGAGCGACGGAAATAGACATTCCATTGAACGCCTTTGGTAGAAAGGTCGGAGACGACCGCCTGATTTCTTTCCTGAATATCAATAAGCCCTGCATCGGCCATTTCAGTCATGGCTTTTACTATGGTTGCGCGTGACAGGCCGAGAAGCTTGGCTAACTGCCGTTGAGATGGGAGAACTTCTCCTTTTCTAAGCTCACCGCAAGCAACCGAAGCTCGGACTAGATTCACTAGTTGCTTATAAATCGGTACTGTACTGTTGGGATCGATTTTCCATGAGATCATCAGGTGTCCTCAGGCTATTTTCGGAAAATTATGGCTTCTATCCCAAAAAAAGAAAAGGCGGATAAGCAAAAACGAGGAGCCAAGATTTTGTCTTGAATCCTCGTTTTAGAAGTAGTTTAGGTTTTTCTAAGAACCAGCCATGAACGTTCTGACACCGGAACCCATAAATTGAACACCAATACAAATCAGCAAGAAACCCATTAACTTAGTGAGTACCTGGGTGCCCGAGGGTCCAAGTTTGCTTGAAATATACTCTGAACACCGAAGAACAATCCAAGTAATAAAAGCGCAGGCCAGAATAGAGACGCCGGTCATAAAGAAAGCTCCGGCCATATCAATCCAGTTCGGCAATTCCGCAATTTCGGAAGCAATACCGATGACAACGGCGATGGTACCTGGTCCGCTTATTCCCGGCATAGCTAAAGGGAAGAAGGAGTAGTCCGTTTTGTCTCTTCTGACAACCGGAGCTCCTTGTTGGTCTCTGCTGCCAAACAGCATTTGATAGCCAATCAGACCTACTACAAAGCCGCCGGAGATACGCAGCGCGCCATAGGAGATGCCGAAAAATACCAAGAGAAGGTTGCCCGCCGCAAGACTGACGAGCATGATTGCTGCCGCGTAATAACATGCCCAGTTTGCTTGCTTCTTGCGCTCAGCAATGGACATGCCTTGGGTCAAACTGATATAGAGAGGGATCTTAGATAGAGGATTTGTAATAACAATCAGTGAGACAAATCCTCCAAACAAATATTGAAGGTATAGAGATTCAACCATGGCTATGGTGTCGCGGGTAGAAACTGATTCTAACTAAGGACCTGAAGTTACGATTCACTGACTATAAAGCAATTAATCCGGTTTTGCACTAATTCTTTTTCTGATATGAGTCTTGATAATTTCAGCACTTTCGGCAACATCCCGAGCAATCATGGCATCATCGGACTCAAAGCCCGGAAGGCAGAGAGCTTTTAAGTATATGTTGTTCTTCAACATTTCAATATAAATTCGAGCAATGCCTTTAAGTTCTTCAAAATCAAGAGCAATATGGTTCTCCAGTACCTTGGCAAAACAGCTGTAGCTGAGAAGGGCCCCTTGCTCGTAATACCATTTGCCGATATCTGGAAATCTAGCGCTCTCTGAATAAATCAGCCTGGCTGCGCCTATAGCTCGTCTCGAGAGAATTCCCTTAAGAAATATATTTCCAAAAACAACAAGTTCTTCTTCCCAGGTTCTCTTTTCGTCGTACTGTTCAGCGTATTCCGAGTAGAGCTCTTCAACCATGGATTCAAGGGCAGCTAAAAAGAGTCCTTGCTTGGAGCCGTAAGTTTTATAGATCGTTGTTCTGGACCCGCCTGATATTTTCAGAATTTTATCGAGAGAAGTTCCCTCATATCCGTTAGCAATGAAGACATCAATCGCCGATTCCAAGATGGCTTTTTGGCGTTGCTTCCCTTTTTTTGTCGGTAATGCTGGCATGAGTTTGTTAAAAATTGATCTCTAAGAATGAACAGTACTACAAAAATTATAAAATATTCTGTACTGTACGATACAGTATTAAAAATTGTTGAGGAAAAAAACAAATGAAAAGAAGAGCTCTGTTAGGAACAATGACGGCGGGACTTGTTGCTCCTATGCTTTGTGGGAAAGCATTTGCGCAGTCGTCAAACGGTATTAAGTTGGTGATCCCATTTCCTGCCGGCGGCGGCGGAGATGTTTTAGGCAGAAGCCCGTTAGACGCATTGTCCAGAAATCTCGGAAAGGATATTTGGGTTCTCAACAGACCGGGTGCCGGCGGAAATATTGGTACTTCTTACCTTATTGACGAGCCTCAGAAAGACGCCAGCTTCGGTTATGTCACCAATGGCATTATGTGCGTCAACCGTTATCTTTATAACAATATGAAGTTTGATCCGCTTACCGATCTTGAACCGGTGGGCCAGATTTCTAAGGTTGGGCTTGTGATGGTTCTTAATACCAAAGCTATTCCCGGCGTCGAGGATTACGAATCCTTGGTTAAATACAGTAAATCTCATCCGGGAGAAATGTTCTTTGCTTCATCCGGTGTCGGTACTACGAGCCATCTCGCCGGGCAGTTCTTTGCTATGCAGACTGGTTTAAACCTTACTCATGTACCTCACGCCGGCGGTGCAGCAGCTATGGTAGAAGTGTTAGCTGGAAGAATTCCATTCATGATCGATGTGGCAGCTAATGCGTTGCCTCATGTTAAGAAGGGCTCTTTAAAGGCAATCGCCGTCACAACCGGAGAAAGGTTAGAGAGCTTGCCAAATATTCCGACTATGAAAGAAATCGGCCTTAAAGATTATGAACTTTGTGCTTGGGATGGTTATGTGGTTCCAAAGGGTGCTCCAAAAGAACTCAAGGATCAGCTTTCCAAGGCGCTGGTAAAGTGCAGAAGCGACCAAAAGGTCATTGAAAGAATCAAGATGCTTGGTGCACAACCGGTTCTTTCTGATGGTGCTGAATTTGCTGAATTTATTAAGGCCGAAGCTCAGAAATGGAAAACCTTGGCTGAGTCGATTTCCCAGGCTAAGTAATTTTCCGATTTAAATTTTGGAAATGATGAGTTGATCTCCATTTCTTGATTGCCATAAAAAGGTTTCTCACGACATGTTTGAGAAACCTCTTCTCGTATTTACAACTTCTTCATCAGGTCGGTCTTTCTACTCCGGAAGAATAGGATTTTGAACTTCGACCATGTTAATGGATAGGCCTTATATTCACTTTCCTTCAGTCAAGCATCTAAATAACACCCCGTACTTCAAACGTACTTTATTCACAGAAACTTTGTCTGACTATTAAGCTCAGGGTTAAAAACTAGCCACGAAATTGTTGTGTAATCTTGTACAAACAAGGATAATACCCACCTTTTCAGATGAAGCGTCTAGATTTTTCTCTCCTGTCGGTAGGAGAATTAGCAGCTAAATTAGGTGTTGCATCAGCAACCATTCGCCGCTGGTGCCGTGCCGGTAAATTGACGGAGACCCTCCGAACTGTCGGGAACCTTCGTCGTTTTGCCTCTTGCTCTTTCTCTCATTTAATAAAAAAAGAGGAACGCCGCAGCATCGGGTACGCCCGAGTCTCCAGCCACGATCAAAAATCTGACCTTCAGTCCCAAATTCAACGTCTTAAAGACAGTGGCTGCGATGAAGTTATCTCTGACCTCGTCTCCGGATTAAACTGCAAAAAGCCGGGACTGAAGAAGCTTTTGGAGGCCATCTGGGGCCGTACTGTGAGCTCTCTTACTTTGAGGCATGCCGATCGTCTTTTACGGTTCGGAAAGGAGTTAGTTTTCTACCGGTGCAAACAGTTTAATGTCTCGATTCAGATTCTCGATGACCCGGAAGGCGAAGCCTTTGAAACTGAACTGGTTAAGGATGTAATTACGCTGATGACTGTGTTCTCGGCCCGTCTTTATGGCAAAAGAAGCTGGAAGAATCGACGGGCTCTAAAACAAACTCAATCGAATTCTGTGCCAATTGGCAATTAGATGAACTCCTTACCGACAGATACCCCCTGTTTCGTGTAAAGTGGGGGGATGAAGACCGTAAATTCTTTACCATTGACAGTAACGCGATTGTTCGCACCGATTCCTCCTGAGACTCAGGCGGAGTTGGATTTGTTATGTGAGCTTTACGGTAGAACATTGCAGAAGTTTCAAATGGCTTTCTGCACTCACGAGCTCAGACAAAAAGTTTGGAACTGGCGTGCCTTTAGAGATGAAATTGTTTATTGCCTAAATCTTCCGCAGCCGAAGTTCGAAACTTTGCTTGAAGATCTCAAAGCGCAAGGGAAACGAGCTCAAACAGAACTTTTGAAGTTTCTGCGTTCTCAGCAGAGCTCAGAAGGACCTCACCTGCAGGCCCGTCATTGGAAACTGTGCTTAGAAGAGGCGAGCCAAGGACTTCGAACTTATTGGCAGACTGTAAAAGCAGAATTAAAAAGACAATGGGGAAGGTTTTTCGGCCGATATTCCAACGAGCCTAAAACACTTATCTATATCAATTGGATTTTAAGAGAGACTGAGCCGCAGTTTTATATGGCTTCTCAAGGAAAAGTTCCATATCCTCAACCTCCTAAGCTCAATCCAAAAGAAAAAGATGCCGAGGAGAGATACAGGAAGCGCCTGACAGCCTTTGAGAAGCTGAAAAAAGACATTGAAACTGTTAAGAGGTATGCCGTTGCCAAACGGGTCTATTGCGCAATTAAGAAAGTTCGTAAAAAGATACGGCTTCCCCACTGCCGGCTTACTTCCAACAGAGCAGACTTTGACAGCAGCTGCTGGAGATTAAATTCTAAAGACCAGAATGAGTTAAGGCTGATGTCATATGCAGAAGGGGCTAAGAAGCGCCAGCTGATTGCTTTGCGTATCCTTGGCAAAGGAGCACTCAGAGGAACTATTCAGCTCATTAAAAAACTCGACGTTTACGAACTGAGAGTTTGCCGTGAAGCCTTATGCAAACCGGAAAGGACTGAAGGAGAGATTGTTGGCTTCGATACCGGTTATACGGAAGTCGCAGCTTTAAGCAACGGAGCTTTTATCGGTCAAAAGTTCGGAGAGAAACTTACCCGATATTCAGATTACTGCAAGGAAAAAGGTCAGAAGAGAAATAAACTTTGGGCTAAAGCCAAAGAGTTAGAAAGCTCGGCTAAAGAGAAAGATAGGAGAAAAGCACAAAATATATTTAAACATAACCTTGGCCGCAAAAAACACAATGCGAAATATCGAAGAGCGCAAGACTCAATCAAGCAAGAAATCAATAAAGCGATAAATTCCATTGTGCAAGGCAAAGGAGACGGCTTAGATGGCGTAAAAGTCAAAGAGCTCGTCATAGAAAAGCTCTCTGCTCATATGGGGAAGACAAGAAGTAAAAACTGGAACCGAAGGCTGTCAAGCTGGGCCCGAGGATATATCCGGCAGTGTCTTGAGCAGAAATGCAAACAGTTTGGCATCAGGCTTACTCAGGTAAATGCGTGTCACAGCTCTCGAGTTTGTCCAGCTTGTTTTTACCCATCCAAAGAAAACAGAGTCTCGACAGATCGTGTGAAGTGCCGTCAATGCGGCTATGAGGGCCACGCTGATACGTGTGCTGCGAAGGAAATATTACGCAGACGAAGCGGGGAGATACCGCTGTACGCCCCGCCCGGCAAGGTATTTGAGATGCTGATGGTGCAGTACAAACGCGGGTTGGAAGTGCCTCAGGCACCACCGTTTTCCTGCAAGACTCAACTTAATGAGAGCGAAGGGGAGAAGAAAAGCTTATGATTCTCGCGATGATCAAGTTTTTTCAACTTCTCAAAAACGGTGCCGGTTGGAATAAAGACGTTGAAAAAGCAACTCAAGACCAGCACATCAAAGACGGCAAAGCCAATTCTCTCGACGAACTAGCTCAGAAGATGGGAATTCCGGCTGAAGGTTTGAAGAAGACAGTTGCCCGTTACAACGAATTGTGCGAAAAGGGCGTTGACGAAGACTTCGGTAAGCGCAAAGTCTTGATGACTCCAATCCTCAAGGCACCGTTCTATGCCGGCAAACTTTCCAGCTCCTTATTGGCAATGAGCGGGGGCCTCCATACTGATCCGTCACTGTTGGTCTTGGATGTTAACGACAAACCAATCGAAGGCTTGTATGTTTGCGGTGCAGCAGCCGGCGAATACTTCGGTTCCGACGACTACCCAACAATCTGTCCGGGTATGAACCACGGCCGCTGCCTTACATTCGGCCGTTTAGCGGGCATTATGGCTGCCGGCGGTGACATTGATAAGTCAGTCAAATCTATGCAGTTTGAAGCTTAATTGACCTTGATTAGTGCTTTACCGAAGAAGCACTAAAAAGAATTTTTCACAAAGGCTGAGGATGTTTGTTCTTGGCCCTTTTGCAATTGAGAACAAAGAGTTAGGGGCTGCAATTGTTTGGAGTTGTGATCTTTTTTTACTCTGACTCCGAGTAAATTGAATCACACAATCCGATAATTGAAGAACTTAGTTGGAAGTCATTGTTAATGCAGAGAAAAAAATGTTGACACTTAGATGTCGAGTTTTCGGGAAGTGATCTATCCAATCGATGGAATTGCATGCAAATAACGATTAATATCTTGGTTCTATCAAAAAGGATTGAATAGATGCAGCCTCAATTAGACACTTCTTCACTGCCGAAAATTCCTGAATGGAAAAAGGTAAAAGACTTCGAAGATATCATTTACGAAAAAAGTGATGAAGGCATTGCCAAGATCACGATTAATCGTCCCCAAGTCAGAAACGCTTTCCGTCCTCTGACCGTCCGAGAAATGGAACAGGCTTTGGCCGATGCCAGAGACGATGAAAATGTCGGCGTGATCATTTTGACCGGTCAAGGCAAAGATGCGTTCTGTTCCGGCGGAGACCAGAAGGTTAGAAGTACCGGAGGTTATGTCGGTTCCGACGGGGTACCTCGTTTGAACGTTTTAGATTTCCAAAGACAAATCAGAACTTGTCCGAAACCTGTTATTGCGATGGTTGCAGGATGGTGCGTAGGCGGCGGTCATGTTCTGCATATGATTTGCGACCTGACTATCGCAGCGGACAACGCCAGATTCGGTCAGACAGGTCCTAAGGTCGGCTCTTTTGACGGAGGGTGGGGCGCATCTTATATGGCTAGAATTGTTGGGCAGAAGAAAGCTCGTGAAATTTGGTTCTTGGCCCGCTTCTACGATGCTAAAGAAGCTTTGGACATGGGGTTGGTCAACAAGGTTGTTCCGTACGAAGATCTTGAAGCTGAAACCGTTCAGTGGTGCAGAGAAATTCTTGCCAATTCTCCGCTTGCCATCCGCTGCTTGAAGTCTGCTTTGAATGCTGACTGCGACGGCCAGGCTGGTTTGCAGGAGTTGGCCGGAAATGCGACATTGCTTTTCTACATGACCGAAGAAGGTAAAGAAGGTAAAGAAGCTTTCTTGGAAAAACGCCGTCCTAACTTCAAGAAGTTTCCTCGTCTTCCGTAAACTCTGTTTCATGACACTCGACCTTTTATCTGTCAGGAGAGCAGCAGAGGAATTCCCCCAGCGTTTGGCTATTAGAAGGAGCCTCGCTGAAGGGGGAGACTTGTCTTTTTCTCAACTGGCAGAATTAGTCGAACAACGAATTGCTGAGATTGAACAAGAAGGACGTACCAAAATTTATCCTTTGGTCGTCCATCCTAATACGGATTCCTTGGTTTCGGTTTATGCCCTGCTAGAGCTCCATACTCCCATTCTTGTCCTTCATCCGTCTCTTACCGAGACGGAAAAGCAAAGGTTCTTGGCTCAAGTCGATACTTTCACCGATCCGCTTCCAGAAGACACTGCAATTATTGTTTTTACTTCCGGAACAACCGGGAAGCCCAAAGCGACCATTCTGACCAGAAAAGCTCTTATCAGCAGTGCTCAGTCAAGTGCCAAGAATATTCCTTTGGAAGAAGGTGATGTTTGGCAGCTAAGTATTGCCCCGGCTCGAATCGGAGGTTTTTCTATTGTCAGCCGCAGTTTGATTGCCCGCACCGCAATCTCTTTTGCTCCTAAATTCTCTGCTAAGGCCTATACGGAGAGCTGGGATAGGGACGGAGTTACTTTGTCGTCTATCGTTCCTACAATGCTGATAAAGGTACTGGAGGATTGTCCTGAGTGGCGCCCGAGTAAAAACTTTAAAACCTTCTTGGTTGGGGGAGCTGCAACTTCTGACAAATCACGAAAACTGGCTTTTGAACGTCATCTTCCTCTCGTGATGACTTACGGCATGACTGAGACCGCGAGTAACGTCGTCAGTACGCCTTTTGAGATGAGATACTCCATCACCAAAGGCAACGGCAAAATCAATCCCGGGGCCGAGATAAAAATCGTTGACGGCCGGGTATTGATAAGAGGACCGATGCTCCTTGAGGGTTATTGGGGAAGAGAAACTAAGGATGAAAACGGATGGTTTGATTCCGGAGATTTAGGACACATCGACGAAGAAGGGTACGTCTACGTCAAAGGACGAGCAAAAGACGTTATCCTTTCCGGCGGGGACAATGTGTATCCGCAGGAAGTTGAAGAAGCACTGGAGAACATTCCGGGTATTAAGCAGGCTTTGGTTCTCGGCAAACCGGACGAAACTTGGGGAGCTATCGTTACAGCACTTCTAGTTCCCGAGAATGAGGCCAGTAAGCCCGAGGCAAAGGATATTGTTTTTGGTTTGTCCAACGTACTTGCAACCTACAAGTCTCCTCGACTTATTTCTTGGGTCCGGCAGCTCCCTGTTAATGCTTCCGGCAAACTAAACCGCAGACCCGAGGTTCTTGAAGGGCTGACTTTTGAAGTTCTTCACTACACCGCCAAAAATAAATAAGGCCTGCATCCCACAGGCCTTATCGCTATCGTATCAGCTTATTTTTTCTCGGTTTCAAGAGGAACCGGAACGAAGATTCTTTGACCTTTTCTGTCAATCAGAAGAGGAATGGAAGTACCGGCTTTTTCCAATACTTTCTTTAAATCGTCAGCGGTTTTAAGTTTCTTGCCGCCTGCGCTGAGAATGATATCTCCGGTTTGAATACCGGCTTCTGCAGCGGGGCCTTCAACCGTGTCAACAACAATACCGGAAGAATGCTTTTTCTTTTCCAGATCATTGAGCGGACGTGTAGACAGTCCTAAACGATCAACGGAAGAGTTAGACGGTGCTGTGTTCTTGAAGTTAAGTTTGCCGTCTACAGGCATTTCATCGACAGTCATTGTTAATTCAGTCGGTTTCCCTTCTCGGAGGACGATAACCTTCACCTTTGAACCCGGCTTGGTTGCGGCGACAGCTTGAGAAAGCTTGGCCATTTCGTCAATCTTCTGGCCGTTGAATTCAATGATGACATCTCCTTCTTTCATACCGGCTTTTTCTGCAGGGCCTTTCTCTTCAATCTGAACGACTAAGGCACCTTTTTCGTCTTTCAATCCGAAGCTTTTAGCCAATTCAGGAGTCATCGCTTGCATCATTACGCCGATTCTGCCCCTGGAGACCTTTCCGTCTTTGATTAGCTGGTCTTTGATTTGGATTGCTAAGTCAATAGGAATCGCAAAAGACAAGCCCATGAAGCCGCCCGAGGTGGAGAAAATCTGAGAGTTGATGCCGATGACTTCACCTTTCATATTGAAGAGCGGACCGCCGGAGTTTCCGGGGTTAACAGCCACGTCAGTCTGAATAAACGGGACGAACTGATCATCCGGCAGATTACGGCTTTTGGCTGAAACGATACCGGCTGTGACGGTGTTGTCTAAACCGAATGGCGCTCCAATAGCGGCAACCCATTCACCGACTTTTACCTTATCGGAGTTTCCGATTTTGACTGTGGGCAAGTCTTTAGCTTCAATCTTGATGACTGCTACGTCGGTCTTTTGATCGCTGCCGATGACTTTGGCCTTGAGTTTCCTTTTATCTGTGAGATGAACGGTGAGCTCATCCGCACCGTCAACAACGTGATGGTTGGTCAGAATATAGCCGTCAGGAGAAATAATGAAGCCTGACCCCTGGCCGTGTCTTTCGGGAGTGCCGAAGCTTGGGAAATCATCGCCGAACGGGAAGGGGAAGCCGAATTTTCTTAGTTCTTCGAACGGATCTTGACCTCTCGGACGTTTGTTTTTTGTAACTTTTTTGGCTTTTTTCAGTGTTTCGATGCTGACAACTGCTTTGCCATTATCTTCCACTAACTTAGAGAAATCAGGTAAAGCTGCAATGAGTTGAGTCGGACTGACTTCCTGAGCGTTTGCAGTAGGAAGAAACGTACCTAGGGCCGCTGCTGAGGAAAAAACAAAAGAGAATGCAACAGCAGAAGCAACGAGTGATCTTTTAAGAGAAGTAGAAGTCATAAGTGTTTTACTCTTCTAATTTGTAAAAAGTTCTATCGTTTCATCATCAATAAAATTTCTTAAATTTGGCTTAAGAAAATTGAGATCTCTGTAAGCAATTATGCCTTTTAGCGCAAATACAAAACTGTCTGTAAAACCCGTCTGCAAGTTCTCCTCAAGGCACACATGTCCCCGTATTGGATGAAAAAAGTTTTTTAGCAGGCAACTAAAAATTAATATCCGAGATATAGACATTTTTAATGAGAGGCTTAAATTGAAAAAAGTTGTTTGTCTGCTGGCTGCAGCAATGCTTTGCCTAGGTTTGACCGCTTGCAATACCGTTAAGGGCGTAGGCCAAGATGTTTCTGCGGTTGGCGGTGATATAGATTCAGCTGCTACAGCAGTTCAAAATAAGATGTAATGCGTTTTAGTCCGAACAATTAACTTATCCGAAAGGAATTATTATGAAAAAGTTTGGAATTACAGCAATTCTCGTTGCATTCGTTCTTGCTATCGCAGGGTGCAATACTGTAAAAGGTATTGGTAAAGACGTCTCCGCCGCTGGAGAAGGAATCAATAAAGGCGCAACTGCTGTATCCAATAAACTCTAGAACTAGTTATCAGAATATTCGTCGTCAGCTTCGTCCTGATTTTCGGATCTCTGTTTTTGGGTCGCGGGAAAAGAAATCTTAAATGTGATGCCTTTCCCGTCCAGACCGTCTTCTAGCGACGGTTTGCCGCCGTGCAGTTCTGCAACTCGTCTGACAATTGCCAGACCGATGCCGGTTCCCGGGATTGTTTTTGTTCCTTCGACACGATAGAACCTTTCAAAAATTCTTGCTCTTTCGGACTCCGGGATGCCGGGACCGTCGTCTGAGACTTCAACAATACCGTTGCCGTCCTCGATGCCGGTCGCAATTCTGATGTGGCCGCCTTTAGGCGTATATCGAATGGCGTTATCGCACAGATTTGTGATCATGAGCTGTAAAGCATCTTTATTGCCGAAAACAATCGCTTTGCTTTTTTCGAGGGTCGAAATCTCAATGCCCTTTTGTTCAGCGACTACGCTGATTTCATCTTGGATGCTTGTTGCCAATGCATGAAGGTCTAGTGGCGCCATAGGTTTTTCGGAATTGTCCGGATCTAAACGCGCCATCGTCAGCAACTGAGTTACAAGACGGGTTGCTCTTTTAATGCCTTCTTTTAAGCGTCCGAATGCTTTTGCCTTGGCTTCTTCGGTTTTAGCTCTTTCTGCCAGTTGAATTTGAAGATTTAGGGCCGTCAGAGGCGTTCTTAATTCATGGGCAGCGTCGGAGGCAAAACGGCTTTGCAGTTTGAAACTGTCGGATAGGCGAGCGAGCAAATCGTTCAAAGAATTTACCAAAGGGGCTAACTCTACAGGCATCCCTTTCATAGAAAGAGGCTGCAGGGAGGTAGGAGAGCGTCTGGCAATGGCCCGGGAAGCTCCCTCAAGGCTCGAGAATCCGTGACGGATGAAAATCCATAGAATCAAAGCGATCACCGGAACAGCTACTACCAGCGGAATAAGGATAGGTTTGGCGGTTTTAATGGCGACCTCGCTTCTCAGAACGGCTGGCTGAGCCACTTCCACAATCTGACCTGTAAAGTTTTGAGAGGTATAAAGCCTCCAGGGTCGGCCGTCGATGAGAATATCCGAAAAGCCGGTTCGTTCAGCTATCGGCAGTTTCTCCATATTGCGGGAGATAAAGGTTATTCCGCTGATGGGATCATGAATTTGTACCACCAGACTATCATCAGCAGGTAGAAGAGCACCTTTTTTTAGAAAAGGGATTTCTCCGCTGTGGATGGAGTTGAGCGAAAGCGCAACCTGCTTTAAGGAATTGTCCAGAAGCCTGTCGACCTGCTGCTGAACGGCAAAATAGGTAGCAAGACCTTCACAGAAGGTGCTGAATAAAAGAACGACAATAACGGACGCTAGAAGCCGTTTTCGGATGGAGAACAATTAGGTCTCCAGAATATAGCCAACGCCTCTGACAGTTTTAATACTGTCTTCCGAGAGTTTTTTCCGCAAGTGGTGGATATGAACCTCAATAGCATTAGAGCCAATCAAGGAATCGTAGTTGTAAAGTTTTTCTTCCAACTGAGCGCGCGAGAGAACGATGCCTTTTCTTTCAGCCAGAGCAAAGAGCAGAGCATATTCTTTACTTGAAAGGATGATGGATTGACCGTCAAATAAAACTTCACGAGTAGTTGGATTAATTGTTAAACGACCTCTTTCGATGATTGGATCTGCACGTCCTGCAGAGCGCCTCAGAAGGGCTCTGACACGAGCATTTAATTCGTCTAAATCATAAGGCTTAATAAGATAGTCATCTGCTCCCGCATCGAGACCTTCAATTTTGTCATTAACGGTGTCTCGGGCGGTTGTAATGAGAACCGGTGTATGGTTTTTCTTGCGTCTCATGTCTTTTAAGACATTAAGTCCGTCCTTGCCCGGGAGACCAAGATCAAGAATTACGATTCCGAATGAAGTGGTATCCAGAGCGATAGTTGCAGAGCCCCCGTCCTTCACCCAGTCAACGGCATAGCCTTCCGATTTGAGCCCGTCGACGACGGCCTCACCGATCATTTCATCGTCTTCAACCAATAGAACGCGCATAGTTTTCTCCAAACATCTTCTCGGGATTATCTCATGATGAGGAAGATATGGGTATCCATATTCATATTAAGTTGCGATTGAGAAAGCATTAATTATATTTTGTTGCGGACAAAATACGAGTCAACAAAGAAAACAAAGATCAGGAAAGAATCTCGAAAGTTCTTTCCAGGAATTAATAAAAATAAGGCCTACAATGGCGCCCAGCTACGAATCATTGAAGACGGGGACAGACGCAGTTTTTGTGAGAGGATGTTTTGATTTAATTCAATTTCCGAACTTTTCCAGAGTCAATAAAATCACGTTCCTAAAAATACCTTCCAAAAGAAAGCAAGTGATATTTTTGGTGTTTAATGAACCCTGGAATTTAATGGAGTAAACCATGTCCGATTATCAAGTGATGGACCAACAGCAGCCGAATTTTCCGGTTAATCAGGTTCCTCGTAATTTAGTTACCGTTACGCAGATAGTATATTTTCTGCACGGCCTTTCCATTGTGCTCGGAGTTTTTTCCGGAGCCTCTATTGCCACTGCATTCGTATTCGGTTGGCCGTCCATTATTGCTGTCATCATTAACTACGTCAAAAGAAGTGACGTGCAAGGTACTTACTTGGCCAGTCACTTTACTTGGCAGATTAGAACGTTCTGGTATGCGTTCTGGTGGATTATCTTTGTATGGGTTGTCGGCTTTTTCTTAGCTTTCATCCTTGTTGGATTAGCCGTATGGTTCATCGGTTTTATTGTCCTGGGTATTTGGGTATGCTACCGCATTATACGTGGCTGGTTGAGATTGTCGGATGGCCTGCCGATGCCAATATACTAGTAAGCAGTTACTTACTTAAACGCATCAAAGATTGAAAAATTGGTCGGTTGGTAGTAGCTACCAATCGGCCATCGTGTATTGAGCTTTCGAATTCTATTGATTTAGGATTTTCCAGCCAGCTGTTTGTTCAGAAAGTATCTAGAAAAACTTCATCGGACTTTGAGCCAAGATAACTCCTCCGCAAATGATTACCAGAGGCCAGGCGACTAAGGGAGAAAAAATCACTCTTAGAATTCGGTTGTTTGGAACAAAGCCAACTCCGTAGACGAAGCAGAAGCTCATGCCTAACATCAGGCCTACCAACCAGCCGTGAGGAACCGAGTGCATATCCGTTGAAATGATTCTTGGAAATACGATGATGGTGCCGGCAATGGCTAATGCAAGTAAAAAAGAAAGTATTCTCATTCTTATCTGAAAAAGAAAATAATGCCCGGTTTGCACCGGGCCCGTTTCAAATTATTTATCGTTATCGATCTTTGTTGCGAAGTTTGCTGAGCCCCAGATCATGAGAACTAAGCAAGCCAACCATAAAAAGTAGATCATTATTTACTCCTTCGAGAGCCCCGAAGGGCTCGCCCCTTAATTAGTACAAGTTCTTAGAGTTATCTTGGATAACCTTCGGTGTAAGCTTGCCGCTCAATACTTTGTAAGCCCAGCCGGTGTAAAGAAGAACAATCGGCAGGAAAATCAAAGTAACGCAGAACATGACGAACAGTGTTGTATGAGAGCTTGTGCAGTCCCAGGCTGTCAAAGAAGAAGCCAGGTTTGTTGAGGACGGCATCAAGAACGGGAACATTGCTGCGAGCGGGGTAAATACTGTACCGATCATTGCTAAAGAAGAGCAGATGATGGCCCAACCAGCTTTCTTGCCGCTGATAAACAGGGAGGAGAGAACACCGCCTGCAACAGCAAGAACAGGAAGGACCCAGAGCACAGGATACTTAGCAAAGTTGGCAAACCAGGCACCGTCTTGAATTTCAACGGTCTTGTTGAGGGGATTTGGGAGCATTGCAGGATCAATGGCGGATGTGATGACATAACCCTTGATTCCGAAGTAGACCCAAATACCTGCCAAGATGAACAGGACTGCATAGAGGAAACCTGCAATCTGAGAGCACTTGGCTGCTTTACTTTGCAAATCTCCTACTGATCTCAAGACAAGGTAATTTGCACCCTGAGAAATGAAGATGCAGATAGAGACAATGCCGCAGAGAAGAGCGAACGGATTAAGAAGAGCCCAGAAAGAACCTGTATAGAAACTGCGCAGGTTATCGTCGAAGTGGAATGGAACGCCCTGAAGGAGGTTGCCGAAAGCCACACCGCAAACGATAGGAGGTACAACGCTGCCGACGAACAACAACCAGTCCCAAGTGCTTCTCCAAGTGGTGTTTTCCACTTTGCTTCTGTAGTCAAAACCGACTGGTCTGAAGAACAGAGCAAAGAGAACCAACAACATTGCCCAGTAGAAACCGGAGAAGGATGTTGCGTAAATCAACGGCCATGCAGCAAAAATAGCACCGCCGCCGGTAATGAACCAAACCTGGTTGCCGTCCCAGTGAGGGGCAACGGCATTAATCATGATGCGTTTTTCATCGTCGTTTTTTCCGAGGAACGGCAATAAGGTACCGATACCCATATCCTGGCCGTCCATAATGGCGAAACCGGCAAGGAGAACCCCGATAAACAACCACCATATAACTTTTAGTACTTCATAATCTAACATTTATGTACCCTCCTTACTTGGCAGCCTTGGCAGCTTGTTCGTGGTGATAGGCACCTGTTCCCAAAGAGCTAGGACCTAATTTAGCGAAACGAATCATCAACCAAGCTTCAACAATGAGCAAGCCGGTATAAAGAATAACCAAGCTGGCTAACGAACCCCAGACTGAACCCACAGATAAGGAAGAAACCGACAAGTGGGTCGGGAGAATTTCCCAAATTGTCCATGGCTGTCTGCCGTATTCAGCAACGAACCAACCTGCTTCGCAAGCAAGCCAGGGTAATGGAACGGAGATGACGGCCAATTTAAGAAGCCAATGCTTCTTATCGATAACTCTCTTGTATGCATACCAAAGAGAGAGACCGAAGATGAAAATCAAAGCAACGCCGACACCAGCCATCAAACGGAATGCATAGAACATTGCGTCGATAGAGTATGGGATGGAATCGTTAGCAGCTTTTTGTATATCTGCTTCAGTAACCTTAGCGGGGTCGTTCTGATATTTCTTAGTCAAGAGTCCGAAGCCAAGATCTTTCTTGTGCTGTTCAAAGAGAGCTTTGACTTCAGCGTTATTCGGATCTTTTCTGAGCTGCTCAAGAGCGCCGACAGCGATTACGCCGCTAGCAACCTTAGCCTTGTTTTCCGCGATGATTTCTTTAAGGCCCGGAACTGTCTTATCGAAGCTGCGGGTTGCAAGAATACCGGCGAGATAAGGAACTTTGATTTCAAAAGTATTTTCTTGCTTTTCCGGATCAGCAAAAGCGACTAAAGCCATTGCCGCCGGAGCAGGTTCAGTTTCCCACATACCTTCCATGGCGGCTAACTTAGCCGGCTGGTCTTGGGCTGCTAAATAGCCGGATTCGTCACCTTGCCAAGCGGCAAGCAATGAAGCACAGAAGCCAAAGCAGGCAGCAACACGGAAGCTGCGTTTTGCGAAGTCAATGTCACGGCCTTTGAGCAAGTACCATGCGGAGATTGCCAAAACGAAAGCAGCACCGGTAGCGTAGCCGGCAGTAATGGTATGGAAGAACTTTGTTTGAGCCCATGGGCTAAGAATGACTGCGAAGAAGTCATTCATTTCCATACGCATCGTTTGATAAGAGAAGCTGGCACCGGCAGGATACTGCATCCAGCCGTTAGCAACGAGAATCCACAAGGCGGAAAGGTTGGAGCCTAATGCCATGAGGATTGTGCATAAGAAGTGAGTACCTTTCTTAACCTTATCCCATCCGAAGAAGAATAGGCCGATGAAAGTGGACTCTAAGAAGAAAGCCATTAAGCCTTCAATAGCAAGAGGAGCACCGAAAATGTCTCCTACATAGTGAGAATAGTATGACCAGTTAGTACCGAATTGGAACTCCATGGTAATGCCGGTTGTGACACCTAAGGCAAAGTTAATGCCAAATAACTTGCCCCAGAATTTCACCATGTCTTTGTAGACTTGTTTCCCGGTCTTTAGGTAGCAGGCTTCCATTGCTACCAAAATCATCGAGAGACCCAAGGTTAGTGGGACAAAAAGGTAGTGATACATCGCGGTCGCCGCAAACTGCAGGCGCGACAGATCCACTAGTTCTGTTGAGAGCATATTCCCTCTCCTTTTTCGTTATTAATTAAAGAAGTGTTAATAGAAGTATTTCTGGAAAGAATACCTGCGCTTACGGCTTCAGGAGTCTGCTCGGTTTTGGTATCAGGCCCGAAGAAGACAAAACATATCGCGGCAATAATAGCAAGCTTGCAGCCGATGACTGCAGAAAGCTCCCATATAAGCTTTTTATCGTTCTTTTTCATAAAGCGGTAAAAACAGGTTCCAATGTAACAATGAATTTCAATTCGTTATATTACCTATTGCAATAAGTCTAATAGGAAAAAATGTTCTGAATGGGATCATGGACTTGTGATATTCGGATTCGGTGCCGGAACATCATCGCCCTCCTCCCAAGGAAGGGGCAATAATGCCATAAAGGCAAAGAAAATCAAGGCCACAGCGACAACGAGCCACTTCCAGAGTTTTTTCTTTTCTCGAGAGTCCATAGTAAATACAAACGAATTAAAAAAGTACAAAAAGAGACGTGAATAGTACAACGGACACTTACCCCATTGTTCCATGAGGAAAAGAATATACACAATAAAAAAACTCTCGATTTCCGTTCGAACTTACCTTGGGAAATCGAGAGTTTTTAAGCTTAAAAAGTATGCAACTTTTTATTCTTCATCTGTCTTCGCTTTTGTTCTTCTGGTTCTCTTTGGTTTTGGTGTTGTGTCTTCGGCCGCAGCAGCTTTTCTAGGGGCTCTTCTGCGAATAGGATTTTTTGCCGGAGCAGCAACTTTTTTAAGAGCCGGGTTCTTCGGCTGAGAACTCGCGGTCATTGCCGGATCCTTGAAGGTCGGGGCTCTCAAGATTTCAACAGGCTTTTCTGGTTCTTCAACCTCGACCTTAACTTCCTGCTGAACTTCTTCCTCATCTTTGCCCATTGGAATACGAACAATGGGAGGAGGAGCCTTAGCTTCTTCCTCGGTGATTTTCCAGAGTTCAAGAAGTTCTTTTTGTGTCGGCGCCGGGGTAGTTTTTACGCGTTCTCTTCTGGCAGCGACGGAATCACGAACAATTTTTTCGAGGCTGTCGAGCGGGATACGGTTAAGGTCGTCAAAACAAATGGCACTGCGGTCAGTCAAAACCCCCTTAACGTTGTCTTTATAGTTCTCAACAACAGAAGGCTCGGCAATGAAGAGAGTCATTGTTTTTTCTGTTGATTCAAGGGCGAAAAGAGGACCATGAAGTTCATAAAAAGCGAGCCCATATCTCATGCTTTCGCGGACGCCTCTAGCCGAACGTCTAATCATACTGCAGACGCGAGCCATGGCAACACGCCGATCGGCAGGTAATTCTCTAAGATAACCTCCTACAGTCGTGGCTTTGAGCTCCATTAAATTCCTCCATGAACGACATATCTTTAGACAAACTATCATTATAACTCATTTATCTAAAACGGTTTTTTACGATTTGAGCTGGGGGCGCCGATTGTTCGGTCTTCTCAAGGGATTCTCACCGTAAAAGTTATGCATAGATGATTTTTTGCAACTCATCGAAAAGAAATCGAAATTTTTAAAACAATTTCCGGCCGTTGTGATGCAAATTTGTGAAGAATTTGGATGGCGAATTTCCAGAAAATTCATTTTTCAAAGGCGTGAGTCTTTCAATATATCTGATTGATCTATTTTGGCACGGTTTTCTAAGAAAAAACGCCCAAGATTTCTCTTGGGCGCCAAAATAACTCAAATCAAATCTAGGTAACTATTGCTTTTATTGTGCAGTTGCTGCTACTTTACCTGCTTGTCGTCCGAAGGTAAAGATGTCGGCAATAGCATTTCCGCCAAGACGGTTAGCTCCGTGAATACCGCCTGTGACTTCGCCGGCTGCATAAAGTCCTGGAATTGGTTTTCCGGCTATATCAAGAACCTGAGTCTGGGTATTGATCTTTAGGCCGCCCATGGTGTGGTGGACAGTAGGAACCTTCTTAACGGCATACCAAGGACCTTCAGTCATAGGTTTATCTTCTTTGTTGTTAGCAACAAAGCCGTATTTATCTTTTTCAACTTTACCGGTTGCGACTTTGTTGTATTCATCAACGGAAGCTTTAAGTTTGGCTGGATCCATGCCTGTCTTCTTAGCCAACTCGTCTAGTGTTGCGCCTTCAACGACTGCACCAAGTGAAGCCATGTCTGCGATAGTGGCTCCGTTTCGGTCCACCCAATCACGGCCCGGATATCTCACATGGTTAACGACGAGCCAGTAGGTGGAATGCGGCTGAGCAAAAATAGCTTTACACAAAGTATCACGAGCTGCACCCTCGTTCACGAAACGATCCCCGTTTTCATTGATGAACAGACGGTTTCTGCCGGAAGTTCTGATGTGTTCCATCAATCCGGTTCCGGGGGTTCCGCATGGATGCAGCTGAATGTCGGACATGCCGATGACCTCAGCTCCAACTTTTTTACCCATGGCAATGCCATCACCTTGGGCTGCTTTCTGAATTGTTGAAGCACCGATTCCTTTGCCAAGATCAACTTCTTTCCAGACACCTGTGTTCACTCTTCTTCTCAGTTCAACGTTTGCCCCGAATCCGCCGGTGGTAATAACAACTCCCTTGCTGGCTATTACGGTAATCTTCCTGCCGTGGTTTTCTGCGACAGCACCGATGACCCGTCCGTCTTTATCTTTGATGAGGCTCTTAACGTTGGCATCGGTAATAATCGTTGCACTGTCTTTGTGCTCCGCCAAGAAGTTTTCAAGAGTACGTATGTAATGGTTGCCTGAGGGGGTAGTACCGTAGTGGCTTCTTTGCCAGAGAGCTCCTGTAGCTGTGCCGATTTTATCTTTGAATGGAGAACCTAAGGATTCAAGCCATTCAATAGAGCTCATGGCATTGCTGGTAAGGTAACGGACCAATTCCGGATTTCCCACATTGTGCCCGCCTTTCATGGTCTGGTCGTAGAATTTGTCTTCAGAGTCTTCAATACCCATTGCTTTTTGACGTTTTGGGTCGACAGCGTTAAAAGCACCTCCAGAGACGTTAGTTGAGCCTCCAAGATAGCCGAGTTTTTCTAAAACAACAACTTTGGCGCCGTTTTGGACGGCAGATACCGCAGCTGCCAAACCAGCTCCGCCGCCGCCGATCACGACAACCTGAGTATCGATAGTTTCATTTTTGGTTGGATACGTATCGACTTTTTTGTTGAATTCGTTCTTAGCTGTACCAGCTTGTGTGAGGCAGTCTCGAACGCCTTTCTTAATAGCAAAGGATGAAAGAGTGGCACCGGTCACGTTGTCAACGTTAACTGACTGAGTCTCCACCATACGTTTTGAGAGTTTGTCGAGAGCAAGCTTACCAACTCCGATAGTTTCAAGATTTTTAGAAGTATCGATGCTGTCGATTTTGTGATTAACGATTTTGACGGTAACTGTCATCGGAGCATTGTGCCCGTTAACTTTGGCAGAGTAGGTGCCGTCTGCAGGTGCAGCTTGAAGGGTAGGGAGAGCCAAAGCAAGCGCTGCGGCAAGAGGCAAGACTAATTTGTTGTTCATGAGCATTCTCCATGGTGAGTAGTTTTGATTGTATGAGTGCCATTACGTAAGTATTCAGTACTTAAGTACAATCTCCTCATAGACTAGAAAAAAAAATTACGAACTGACCGATATGATCCTCCGGCTCTTTTTCTTGTTTCTATTGGTTTACTCCTTAATTGCGCAAGGAGCAGAACCTCTTATTCGCGTAGGAATGACGGAAGGAGGACACGAAAAAGAGCACACTCAGGTTTTCGATGAGACAAGAGATGCATTGATAAAAAAATTCGGCAAAGAAAATGTCTCTTTCGACCTAATCCACGTCAATCAATTGGTTTCGAAAATCTTTTCCGGAGAGGTTAATTTTTTCATCTCAACCACCGGCCTTTCTCGGAGACTCCAGGCAGACGGTGCGCGCGATTTGGTAACTTTGACTTCTAAGCGTTTTCCGAATCCGAACCTCTCTTACGGCTCAGTTTTTCTTACAAGAAAGGACTCGAGAATATCTTCAATCGCCGACATGCAAGAAAAGGTTCTGGTTGGCAACCGACCCTTAGGATTTTATGGTTATGTAGTTCCAATCGGAGAGATAGCTCGGCACGGATATAAACCTAAGGATTTTTTTTCGAAAGAAATTTTCTTAGACTCCGGCAGTCACAACGTCCTGGCTTCTTTACTGCGGGGAGAAGGCGATGTGGCTACGGTACCAAGCTGTTTTTTGGAAGACAACTACCCAGAAGATCATCCTTTCCGAAAAGATCTAAAACCGATTAACGTATTGGAAAGCAAGCCTTGTGTCCGTTCGACGCCTGCCTATCCGAACTGGGCCTTTTCTTCTTCACCGGGTGCCAGCCCGGAGGTGGCCCGAGATGTCCTTAAGACGCTTCTTGATATGCCTACGGATTCGAAAGGCTACCGCTGGAGTATCGCTACAAATTTCTCGGGAACGGATCAGCTATACAAAGACTTAAAAGAAGGCATGTACATTATTCTTAATGAATGGTCTTTGAAAACATTTTTCAAAGAATACAAGCATTGGTTTTTCTCTTTGACGGTGCTGTTGATTTGCTTAGCCGGTTACAGTGCTCTGTTGAATTATTTGGTAAGAAAGAAAACTCGTCAGCTTCAACGATCAATTAAGCACCAGCAAGTACTTCAGAAAAGATCAAGAGATTCCGAAGCAAAGTTTGAATCGCTTCAGAAGTTAGGCATTATCGGCCAGATGAGCTCAATGATTGCTCATGAATTAAGGCAGCCTCTTTCTACATTGCGGCTTTATGCTCAAGGCTTGCAAAGAAAGCTTGAAAGAGGCGAGTGGAGCATTGAACAATCTAGCGAAGTTCTGAGCAAGATCGTAACTCAGGCCGAGAGAGCCGAGCAGATCGTTCAGAGCGTCAGAAATTATGCGAAAAGCAAACGGAGTGAGAAACAGGAAATTTGCCTGACAGAAATCGTGAATAACGCCTTATACGCCTTTAAACAAAGCGGCCGTTTCCGTCGAAATGTCATCGTCTCCATCGCAGAAGATATCAGGCTGTTCGCTAATCCGATGGAGTTTGAACTCGCTATTTTGAACTTGCTCCGAAACTCTGCCGATTCTCTTGCGTCGTTAAACCACAAGGACCCGAAAATAGAGCTGGCAGTACGAAGAAACGGAGATTTTGCAGAAATCGAAGTGAAAGACAATGGAGTTAAGGTTTCTGAGGCTGATTTACAGGCCGCTGTCGTTCCTCTTCGCAGCAACAAAGAAAATGGTCTGGGAATCGGACTTTCTCTCGTAAACAACATAATGGAAAATCACGGAGGAAGCTTAGTACTGCACGCTAGAAAGGAAGGCGGAGTGACGGCTGTCCTCTCCTTAAGAATTTTGGAAAGATAAGATGCCCGACAGAGAACTTATTTGTATTGTTGATGATGATGCAGACCACTGTGATGCCTTGCGCTTTCTTCTAGAAAACGAAGGCTATCAAGTTAAGATGTATCTCCGAGCTGAAGAGTATCTGAATACCGGAGAAAAAGACTGCGACTGCCTTATCCTTGACTTTAAGATGCCGGGAATCAACGGCGTTGAGTTATTGGAGCTTCTGCAAGCGAGAGGGCTGACTCCGCCGACAATTTTTTTGACTGCGCATGCAGACTTGGACATGGCCATCAAGATTTTTAAAGGCGGCGCTCATGACTTAATCCAGAAGCCTGTGGATGCCGTCCAACTTCTCCAAGCTGTAGGCGAAACAATAGAAAAACACCAAAAATTACTCCGTTCTTCCTCCGGCAGCGCAGAGTCGGCTCAAAAACAAATCTCATGTCTTACACAGCGTGAGAAACAAGTTCTTAACCTGGTTTCAATGGGGTTGATGAATTGCCAAGTGGCAAGTCGATTAAATCTCAGTGAACGGACGATAGAGACCCATCGAGCCAACGCTTATCGGAAACTAGGAATCTCTAATCTTGCTCAGTTAAGGAAGCTGCTGATGCAAAGCAAACTTTCGTAAGAGAAATCCGAGTAAAGCTTCATAAACCATCCAGCTCAGAAAAAGACATCAAAAATAAAGGTATTTAGACAGGCTGAAAGTTCTCTTCTGAGTCAATTGGGAATCGTTCTCCGCACTCTCTGTAGACCGTTTTCCACAAATTGTTTTCTGCCTCTTGGAGTTTAAGCATCAGCCATTCAAAGAAATTGCCGAGAGCCGGAATTTCTTTGAGAACAGAGTAACTGCAAACTCTTTCTTTAAACCTTTGAAGGTTCCTTACTACATCAGCGCTCCGGCTTATATCGGAATCTACAAGACGGAAGGAGGATTGGAAGTCAATCCAAATTCCCAGGTTCTTAGGTACGCTGACGATAAACCTATTCCTGGCCTTTATGCGGTTGGGGCAGGATGCGTTGTACCACATCTCGCCACAGTGAAGTTGTCGCCAGCGGTTTGATTGCCGGCGAACATGCACATGCAGCTAAGACAGCTAAATAATCGATTAGCTTGGGCATCTTAGGTGCCCAACCCTAGAAAAAAGAGTAACTGTGAGAAAAGTTTTGACTTTGCTAGCTCTTCTTTGCACGGTAACGACGGTTCAAGCAGCTGACTTTGGTGCGGATAAACATGTTCAAAAAGGCGTGCAATGCGTGATTTGCCACGGCGCAGATATGAATAAGCCAAAGGAGCCGACCGATAAAGTTTGTCTGCAGTGCCATCCTAGAGAGCAGTTGATAGAAAAAACAAAACATCTAAATAAACCTGTGAATCCTCACAATCTGTCTCATAACGGCGAGTGCATTTTATGCCACCGCATGCATGAAGCACCGGTTAATAACTGTGCAGAGTGCCATAAATAAAAATAGAGGATAGCCGTCCGTCGAGAATGAGCTTCTAATGTTTGGAGGTTCCTTCTCGATTTTTTTGACGGATTTAAACGTAATGAGAAGGTTCAAAAGCCGTGAGAGAATTCTTCTTAAGATTTTAAGATCCCATGTGATAAGCGTTAATTTTATGAAGTTGTCAACCAACAGAAAATGGCTTCTCTTGTGTTTCTTTGGTTTGTTCGTGAAATGTTTTCACCAAGCAGTCCAAGAAAAGTTTAAGAGGTTTGTTAAAAATAAGTTCTTTAGACCAAATTAGAAACATCGGACTTTCGAGAGGAGGTTTCAAGGGAACTGCCGTCAAGTTCTTCTCTTCCGGACCGACCACGATATCACCGAAAGTTAACATGTAATATTCGGTGGTGGGGATAAGAAATTTTGGAGTTGTCGCAAGGTTGAATGTAGCAGCAATGTTTAGCTGATCGATGCCATATCCTAGCCAACCGGGAAGCATGTTTACGGTAAGAAGAGTCCTGCTCAGAATTAACGGCAGACCTTTGATCATTTCCGGCGTAATAAATTTTTCCTTGGCCAAAGGTGCGTCGTTTCTCATCACCAAGGCCCATTTTTCTAGTCTTGGGAGGCGGTAGTAGTCGTAGGAATGAAGACGTTTGGAATCAAAAATGATTCCTAGATCAGAGGTTCTATCATCGATTTTGGTACAAACTTCTTCCTCGTTGCCGCTATAGATGTGCAGGAGTGCTTGGGGATATTGTTTTCTGAGTTGTTTCAAGGCCGTTCCGAGTGGGCCGATGGCGGTTGTCTCACCAGCAGCAATGCTAATTTGAGGAATAGTTTCGGATGCGAGCTCTGCTTTCGCTTTATCGGTCAACTCAACGATAACTTTAGCTCGTTTAAGCAATGAAATGCCTGCCTGGGATAATGAGACTCCTTTTCCGTGCCGAATAAATAGCTGTACATTCAATTCTTCTTCAAGCTGCTTAATAGTTCGGGAGACATTCGGCTGAGTAGTAAATAATTTTTCGGATGCTCTCAGAAAACTCTTCTCATCTGCAACTTTTACAAAATACTTCAAAGCCCGAATGTCCATTGATATGCCTTTTTCTTATATCTCTATCAAATAAATAAGTATTGGATATAAATTTTAATCGTTCTTAAAATTTTAGAAAAATTTTTTGAGGTTTGAGATGTTTAGACGAGATCTGATAGTTGCTTCTTTAGCTACTGCGGCTCTTGGTTCATTAGCTTATGCAGAGGATAAGAAAGTGACATTGTTGAACACGGCAGATAAATGGGATAAGACCTTTCCTCAAAGTGACAAAGTTGAGTGTGTTAAGGTCAGTTTTAAAAATCGTTATGGTGTTCCGCTAGTTGGAGACCTGTATATTCCAAAGAGCAACAAAACTCAGTTGCCCGCGGTTGCTGTGTCCGGACCATTTGGAGCTGTGAAGGAACAGGCTTCAGGAAGGTATGCTCAGAGGCTGGCTGAAAACGGATTTATTACTTTGGCTTTTGATCCGTCATTTACAGGCGAAAGCGGAGGTGAGGCCAGAGCAGTGGCTTCTCCTGACATCAATACCGAGGACTTCAGTGCCGCAGTTGATTATTTGTCTACAAGAAAAGATGTGGATCCCAATAAAATCGGGATCCTTGGGGTATGCGGTTTCGGTGGTTTTGCTCTAAATGCGGCAGCCAATGATCCGCGCATTAAAGCCACAGTTACTTCAACTATGTATGACATGGCGAGAGTGCTGTCTAAAGGCTATTTTGATTCGATGACGGTTGAGGATAGACAACAGCTCAGAGAGGCCTTAAATAAGCAAAGAACCAAGGATGCCTTAACGGGTACGCCTGAAAGAGCCGGCGGCCTTCCGGATAAGCTTAACGGGGATGAGCCGTTGTTTGTTAAACAGTACTGGGAGTACTACAAGCAGTCTCGCGGTTACCATCCAAGATCTCTGAATTCAAACGAGGGATGGACAAAAACCTCCCAGCTGTCATTCATGAATATGCCGATATTGGCTTACAGCGATGAAATCCGGAGTCCGGTAATGATGATGCATGGAGAAAAAGCTCATTCTTTATATTTCAGTCAAGACGCATTTAAAAAGCTGACGGGTGACAATAAAGAGTTAGTGATCGTTTCCGGAGCCAATCATGTTGACTTATACGATAACGACAAGTTTATTCCGTGGCAGAAGATCGTGGATTTCTACAAAAAGAATCTTTGAGAAAGCATTGGGAGGAGGCGCTATCCTGCCAGTGTTTGAAAGTAAAGATATTGGCAGAAAAAACTGAATTAGCGACTTTTCTCCTACAGACTTTTTCTTTCAAACGAGAACTGAAAAAATCCTCCTAGAGTCCGGCCTAGGAGGATGCAAGCAACAGGAAGATAAGCAACTGAATTAAGCTTCAGCTGTCATATCAATGTAACCTTTACCGTTTTTGATCTGAATCTCGGTTCCAAACTCTTTGGAGAGTTTCTTCAGTTGATGGAGAACTTCTTCCGAGTCGGTAAGAATGGGAGACCCCTTTCTTGAACGAGGAGCATGCTGATGAAGATCGATGGGATGGAGAGTGACAGAAGTGATTTTTCCATCCTCCGTTTCCCAAACAGGAAGGACTGCGGACCAAATTGTTTTTTGTGCTGCAAAGCCGCGGGTACCGTTGCCGGATCTCTTATCCATTAAGTCGCCGACTTGTGAGTTAGACGGCATGCCCATGTTTGTATAAGCCTCAACCGGCTGTCTTTCGATGGTTTCTGTTTGAAAAATAAAGTTGCCAAGACTGTAAAAAATCAAACCGTCCCCATACTTTTCAATGCCTCTAAGTTCATGGGGACCATGCCCAATTACAACGGAAGCACCGGCATCAATACACTTCCTGGAAAAAGTTCTTAAGAATTCTGCCGGTTTGTCCATATCTAGGTCGAGGAATTCATGAGCATGAACACTTACTAAAACAATGTCAGCTTGTCTTTTAGCTTCTTTGATCTCCCGAATAGTTCTTTCGACATCTGCCGGATGAGGAACTGTTTCATTTCTTTCTTCTCCATCACTCAGTTTGAAAGTCAGTTTCCCGAACGGAAAAATATCGTTTGGAAGAGGGGGAAGGTAACCGGCTTGTGTTTTGAGTGTTCTCAAATTGTTGGCTTCGGATACCTCAGCAAGCTCTTTGGCCATTTCAAAGTGTTTTGCGTTGACGTGGTGGATGGTCTTGAATCTGAGAGGATTCAGACCTGGTCTGCCCATCATATCAATGCTCGGTCCACCGGCGGCAGCTGCCGGATCAAAAGAAGACGTAATACCGATCAATGCGACTCTTGCTTCTTTAGTATCGAGATAAACGGCTCTTGCAGCCTCTCTAAGATTTTCGCCGGAGCCGGCAAAGATAAGCTTTCTTTCCTTCAAATGGCGAATTGTTGCCATGACACCTTCTTGACCGAAATCTCCCGAGTGGTTGTTGGCCGTATTGAATAAATTGAAGCCGTATTTGCAGACATCATCAATCAGTTTTGGAGCTGCCATGGCCCATGTACCGCCGCTCGCAGCTGCCGGATATCCTTCCTGATCATGGAAAGTCATCTCTAAATTCGTGAAGCGGACATCTGCCGTTTCGATTAGCTCTTTGATTTCTTTGAATCCCGGATAACCGTTTTCAGGAATGCTTCTAGTAATGAAGCAATCTCCGCTGGCTACGAATTTTGTACTCATCTTTATATCTTCCTTACTTGTGATGGGCAAAAAGAAAGCGGACAAAACTGCCTGTCCGCTTTTCCGCTGTCTCTCATGCCATAGACAGCCTAAACGCTAGAAATTAACAAAGAGCGGATTAGAACCAGTGGGCCATTCCGACCATGCCGGTGTAAAGGTTCTTGCCGCCGCTGTATTTAATCAGCTGACCGTAGTTTCGGCCGTATGCGGCTGTAGCATATACGCTGGTACGTTTAGTTAAAGAATATTCTAAGGCAGTAGCAAATCTTAATCTTTCGCCGTTTTCCTTAACACCCTGAGCAGTCTTCAAGCTTGCGTCTGTGTAGCCTGCGGCACCGACCCATGTGAGGTTCCCGGAAAGTTTTTGACGGAAGCCCAGGTTAAGACCCCATCCATCAACGCCATTCTGATTACCTGCTGTTGTGCTGTCGCCTTTGACAGCTTCGTTTTTAGGCATCCAGTAATAGAAAGTGCGCCAATTCTTCATGTATTGCGCAGCGAAATAAAGTGTTGTGCTGTCGGTAGCGTTCAAACGGAAACCGGCGAAGTATTCTTCGGAATTCTTTCTATTTCCGAGTTTGGCTGCATCAGCTTTGGACATTGTTTTGCTGAAGCTGGAGGCAGGAAGTTTGCCCCAACGGAACTGAGAACCGCCAAAGTCAATCAAGAGAGGACCAACCTCGTAGTTGACGGCGAGAGAAATGGCGCGGTTGTTTTGCGGAACAGTGCGGTCATCTGAATCAGTTCCTAAAGAGTAGCTGACGCCGATACGCAGGCCGTTCATCTTGTTAGAGAGCCAAGCAATAGCGTTATTGACGCGTCCATCTCCGGCGATAGAACCTTCGATCTCATAGGCTGGGCCATAGGCTGTTCTGAAAGGATCGATATTTGGGAGACCTATTCCGTATGGAGAGCTGATGGACTGAACGGTTCCCATTCTGCCGAAACCGATTTCACCGATTTTGTCGTTGTAGATAGCAAGAATACTGCGGCGTGCAAAAGCAACTCCTGCGGTAGATTCAGCACCGGTATCTGCACTGAAGCCGGCTTCTAAATAGGCTTTGACTGCCCAATCAGCATTGAGCTGCTCCTTGATCATTAAGCCCCAACGGGAGGTTTGGTTTTCCATGCTGACGACAGCAGACTTTCCGGGGGCCTTCATGTACTGCATAGCCAAGTCTACTTTTCCGTAGAGCTTGACATCGGTGTCGGCATAAGCGACAGAAGAGAGCATACAAGCGAGCAGGGCAGTTAATTTGAGTTTTGTCATTTCTTATCCTTGGTGAGAAAAGAGGTGAAATTGGGAATTTCTTTTTTTTATTAAAAAACTTTTGCCGCCAAGAGATCTGCCAAGTCTTATGTCTTATACATGACTAATGTTTTTCCTAATTGGACTCAAAAAATAAAGAGAGTAGTTAAATGGATATTTTCTTAGCAAGCTAATTTCTTCTCGAGATAAAAAATCTAATGAATGAGAAATTTTGCTGAAGTTAAAAATAGCGTTGAAGAAATATTCAAGGGTGGCGCTATCCGGGAACTCCCTATCACTCGTGGTTTTTCCCGAATATCCCATGGAAAAACAAATATCAAATATTGAGAAACACTCACGACCGTCCTTAAGAAAATTGTTCAAAGTCCTCTGGTTTTGGCCTTCTTGTTGAGCTTGGTCTGTACTTTTAAAGAATTAATTGTTACCTGAAATTAGAAGAGGATATGGCCTTAAAAAATTGGTTATATGTCATATACATGAGTTAAGAAATTTTGAGACTCTATTCGGTTTTTAATGGCGGTATTCGCTTTAGTCAATAAAGAATCCAAGGAACGACAAATGAATATTTTGGAAGAAGCCATTCAAACCAGAAGAAAGATTCACTCCCGTCCTGAAGAAGGATGGACCGAGTTCGAAACTTCTTATCTTGTTTCCGAACGATTGAAGAGTCTTGGCTGGCAAGTTTATATCGGCCTCGATGCCTTGGTACCGGAAGAAGTACTGGGCAGAAATCCGGAATTAGTAGAAAAAGCCATTGAGAGAGCAGCAAAGCAGGGAGTTCCTGCAGCTTTCTTAGAAAGCACTCAAGGTTATACCGGCGTTGTCGGAACATTTGATACCGGCAGACAAGGTCCTCGTACAGCATTCCGTTTCGATATGGACTGTGTTCAGGTACAAGAAACCAGTGACGCTAATCACGTTCCCGTCAAAGAGGGTTTTGCAAGTCAAATTCCCGGCATGATGCACGCTTGCGGCCACGATGGTCACACTGCCGTAGGATTGGCCTTGGCAAGATGGATTGTTGAGAACAAAGAAGATCTTTGCGGTTCTTTCGTATTTATTTTCCAACCGGCCGAGGAAGGCACCCGTGGTGCAGGTCCGATTGCTGCTAAAGGCTGGGTCGATGATGTTAATTTCTTCTTTGCCGGCCACTGCGGTATGTACTGCCAGCAGGGCCAGCTCGGGATCGGAGCTAAAGGGTTCTTCGCCACATCTAAATTAGATGTCAGTTTTACCGGCATTCCTTCTCACGCAGGTGCTTATCCTGAAAGAGGCCGCAGTGCGTTGACCGCAGCCTGTTCTGCCGTCATGATGATGCAGGGCATCAGTCGCAACAGCGAGGGCGACACTCGCGTTAGTATCGGCAAACTGAATGCCGGGGAAGGCCGCAATGTTACTCCGGTTCATGCTGCAATTCAGCTGGAAACCCGCGGAGAAACAGAAGAAGTCAACAACTTCTTGGTTAAGAACGTAACGAACATCGTTAGAGGCGCAGCCGAAGCATACGAAGTCAAGTATGAAATCAAGCTTGTCGGCCATGCCACTACTCTGACAACAACACCTAAAGGAGTTGAACTTCTGAAGAGAGCCGCAGAAACCGTGGAAGGTTATAAAACCGTTGATATTTATAACTCCATCGGCGGCAGCGAAGACGTTTCCTTGTTATTCAAACGTGCTGTCGAACATGGTGCCGACGGTGCATTCTTCATGTGGGGCGTAAATAACAAAGGACATCATCGCGCAGACTTCGATCTCCAGGACGTCAACACCATGCCTCCGGCAATCCAACTTTGTCAGAACTTGGTCAGACAGACAAACGGAATTACTAATAACTAATCTAATTTGGAAAAACTTCTTCTTTAGCCATAACTCTTATTACCTAACTTAAACCTTCGGAGAAATATATGAGCTGGACAATTTGGATGGCAACCGCCGTTGTTATAGCTACGATTTACGCCTTGATTAAACGTTATGAAACTCGGTTAGTACTTTTAACCGCCGGTTTCTTAATGGCACTGTTGTCCATGAAGCCAATGATGGCTTTCCAACAGTTTGACAAGTCCATGACCGCCGCAGCTTTGATTATCGCAATCTGCTCGGCAATCGGTTTCGCAAGCGTTATTTCCATCACCAAGTGCGACCTTCATTTGGTTTCCTTGTTGACAAAGCCTTTGAAACAATTTGGTATTTTCTTGCTTCCGGCATGCTGTGCCGTTACCGGTCTTGTTTCCATCGCTATTCCTTCCACAGCAGGCTGCTGCGCTGCTGTTGGCCCAACGCTGATCCCATTAATGATTAGAGCTGGTTTTAAACCGGCTGTCGCTGCGGCTGCAGTTGTCGGCAGTGTTACACCTGCACTTGTAAACCCAGGCATTTCTCATAACGTCTTCGTGGCTAAGTTAGCATCCATGGAAGTTATGCAGTTCCTTGGTATCTTCTCCAAGTACACTCTTGGGTTGTCCGCATTCGGTATTGTTTTGCTTACAGTTATATGTTTCTTTTACAAGGATTATAAGAAGAACGTTGGCGAAGCAGATCTGTCCAGACAAGAAAACTCTACTAACGCTAATCTTCCGGAACTTCCGGAACATCCGAACGTCGTTTACGCTCTTGCTCCGCTGGTTCCGGTTGTTCTTTTGATTATCTTCTCCCTCTGGGTTCCGTCCATTAAAATGTCTGTGGCAACCGCCATGCTCATTGGTGCCGTATACGCCATGGTTGTTACTCGCACAAGTCCGGAAAAAGTCACAAAAGAATTCTTCAACGGCATGGGCAAAGGTTATGCAAACATTCTCGGTATCATCATTGCTGCCGGTGTGTTCGCCGCTGGTTTAAGGGCTGCCGGTGTTGTTGACGCTTTCGTTGCCTTCCTTACACAAACCCAGGGTGCTGCAAAGATCGGCGGTGCAGTTGGTCCGTACCTTCTCGGCATCCTTACAGGATCCGGTGACGCTGCCGCATTTGCCTTCAACGAAGCCGTTACACCTCATGCTGCTAAGTTCGGTATGACAATTGAAAACTTGGGTTACCTCGCAGCGATTGGCGGTGGTTTAGGCCGTCTGTCCTCTCCTCTCTGCGGCGGCTTGATTCTTGTTGCCGGTATCGCAGGTGTCTCCCCAATGGAAGTTGTTAAGAGAACTGGTCCGGTCATGTTCGGAATGTTAGTAGCTGCTCTTCTTATCCTCTAATCTAAATTAACATCGGAATTTCTTCCTCCTAAGGCTGTTGAATCTCATTTTGACAGTTGATTAAAAGGTGATTTACTGCTAAGAGCAAAACGGTAAATCACCTATTTTTAAATTCGAAGCAGATAGTTGACGGCGGTGCAGTGTTCATAGCGCAGTTCTACCGTCTTTTTATTTAATAATCTTCCCTGGCGGGTTACCACGAACATCGGGCTGCCGAGAGGAAGAAGAGTCAGCTTATTTAAAGCTTCATCGACAATTAGAAATTCCAGAAGGTCGGTTACATCGGCGATATAGATGCCGAGTTTTTCTTCATAAAGTTTGTAGAGGTTACCTTTTACCGCCTCTAAATCTTCAATTTTTAAGTCGCGGAAAGTATCTAAATCTAAGAAGGATTCGTCAACTCCCGTGTGTACTCCATTGTCGCTCATGGCTCTTAAGATATGGATTACCGGATCTCCGGAGACGATTTTCATTTTTGCGGCTACCTCTTCCGGTGCCGGGATGATTTCAAATTTTATCGGTTTGCTCTCAAAGACAGGTAAACGGCCGTCTTTGCGAATAAACTTCTGGAATCTGTTCCAGACTCCGGTGCCTTTGTAGCTTCGCACAAAAGTTCCGACTCCTTGGCGTTTTACCAATATTCCCGCATCTTCCAGGTCAGCCACGGCATGACGAACCGATCCGATGGATACACCAAAGTCTTCAGCCATTTTTGATTCTGAGGGCAGCGGCTGGTCGAACTTCCATTCTCGCGAAGAAAGTTTTTGAAGAATGGCCTCTTTGATCTGCGCATAGACCGGCATGCGAATAATATTAGAACGCTTCATTTTTTATTCCTCAGGAGGGGGTGTAAGGATCTAGTTCTATGTCATTTATATGACTTAGAGAAGTTTACACGCTGAAAGGAGTTTTAATGATGGCTAACGAAGACCTTCCCATTGATGTGAAATCTGCTTCTTGAACTGCTCTTTACTGAGACAAACCTAGACGGAACGTGTATTCTTCGCAGACTTTCCGTTTAGAAAATCAATTTCTAAGAATTTCAAAAAACGAGCCGGCAGCCTTTTATCAGGGAAATTAATTATCTAATCATTAACTAAGCAAAGGAGTAAATACTAGATGGACGTTTTGATAAAAAGATGGTACTTGCTGGCGATTGCCTGCGTTATTAATCTTTGCGCCGGTTCTATTTACGCATGGAGCGTATTTGCGGGTCCGAAGGCTGAGCAATTGTCACAGATTTTAGGTCAGACCATTACCGCTGGCGATCTCTCTTTGGCTTTCTCTTTAGGAAATGGTCTGGCTCCGATCCCAATGCTTTTAGGCGGCTATTTAAATGACAAAGCCGGCCCGAAGATTCAGATTGTTTTAGGCGGTTTGCTAGTAGCTATCGGTCTTTGCTGGGCCGGAGCTTCCGAGTCTCTCTTTACTCTTTTCTTTTCCTACGGGTTCATCTTCTGTCTGGGTGTCGGCTTAACCTACAGCGCTACTGTTAACACTTCCGTTAAGTTTTTTCCCGATCATCCGGGTCTAGCCGGCGGTTTAACTACAGCTGCTTACGGATTCTGTTCCGTCGGTGTTCCACCTGTAGCTCATGTTTTAATTCAGCAGTTTGGCATCACGGCAGCTTTCCAGATTCTCGGCGTTGTTTTCGGTACCGTAATTGTTATTGGCGGACTTCTAAGCCAGAAGTGCCCGCAGGGATTTATGACAACAGGCCGCAAAGATTCTCCCCGCAGTGTTAAAGCGGCAGTCAACTACAACTGGTCGGAAATGGTCAGAACCACTAACTTCTGGCTCATGATTGCACTTCTGTTGTGCGGCGCGATTACCGGCATGATGATCTTCTCTCAGGCTGTCGGCATTGCAGTTAATCAGGTTGGAATGAGCGTTACCGCGGCAACCGGTGCAGTGGCTTTCCTTGCTTTGATTAATACTTTCGGAAGATTGGCTGCCGGTGTGATCTCTGACAAGCTCGGGCAGCCGTTGAGCCTTTTAGGTGCTTGTATTCTTACTATCTGCGGTTTAGCGATTCTGATTACTTGTACGCAAGGCTCCGACGTCCTGTTCTACGTGGCTTTGACTATTATCGGTTTTCCGTTCGGTGCTTTCTTAGGCATCTTTCCCGGATATACTGCTGCAGCTTTCGGAACAAGATTCAATGGAACCAATTACGGCATTATGTTCTGCGGGTTTGCTTTGTCCGGTGCTGTTGGTCCATGGCTCATGAATGCTCTATCTAATAACGGAGACTTCTACTATTCTTACTTGGCTGGAATTTGCCTTGCCTCTCTCGGAGTTCTCTTGGCGGGAATTTTGAAGGTACGTTCCTCCCGAGAAAATACTTGTAAATTGCAAAATGCCAGTTGTTAAGCGGCTGATATATCTCGGCTAACTCACAAAAGAGGCTGGTTTTCCAGCCTCAAATTGTTTTTGCCGGCAGGAGTCCCTAGATTATTTTCTGAGGTCAGTGGCGGCTGGCCTTTCAAGAGCTGATACCTACAGTCTTTCTAATCAATAATAAAAATTGCCTGATATTTTTAGTCAGGCAATTTTTGATAAAGAACAAAAGTCGTTTGGCTCAATTGTTTTGGTTTTCAAGAGGCACTTTCAGCCAATCTCTCACTTCCAAAATACGAATTCGGCCGTAAACGGAACCTTTAGAAGTTTTCCCGCTTCTGTTTGGGAACAGTTTGACTGTGGAATGCCTCCCTTTGTGTCCAACCTTTGAATATACCTGACGCCTTCCAGCGCTCCAGGCTTGTCATTCGGGACAGCTGAAAGAAGGGCTAAAACTAGATCTTTTTTAGAATCAGACGGATTAGCCCAAGCGGATACTCGTGTTGAGATAATCGAAGAGCCGTCCTTGTAAGAAATAGCAGACATCGGACCAGACAAAGTACCGACTTTTTCCGAGCCTTCATACAAAGCGGCATCCGGACGCTCGAAACGGTAATAAGGGCCCTTTGAGTCCACTGTACATCTGAAAACCTGGACGCCCTTTGCCTGCAGGGTAAGAATAGGTTTTCCTGTTGGCGGTGTGAGCTTTGAAGGCACACCTCCGGTCCCTGGTATTAGGCTACTGAGATTGTCTCCAATCGTAGAACAGCCGGCTAGACAAATTGGTAGTGTAAAAAGAAGTGCTTTCAGGTAGGTTTTCATAAGGCCGTCCGGAGTTGTTAAAAGCAGTGATGCTGGTAATTTTAACGCTGTCGACCTTTTCCTTCTTCCGTTTTGGTTCTAATCATCTTGGCTGACGCAGTGAGCTTTTCTTTTTCTTCTGCGCTAAGCGGCAAAGGCATGGCCATTTCCGCGCCGGATTTAGTGATGATTGCAGGATAACCGACATAGCATTTGAATTCATCAACGTATACCGAAGCGGGGCAGACTAGGCGAGAATCTGAAAATACTGCCTGAACAAGCTTAACGGCACATGTTGCAATCGCATAACAAGTGTACTTCTTACCGTTAAATACGAGCCAGCCGCCTCCGCGGGCTGCGTTGTCGAGTTCACCAAGGTTCAGTCCGACTTCTTCAGCGAGCTCTTCAATTGGTTTGCCTTGAACGCAGACTGTCGACCAAGCGGTAAATTGAGATTCACCGTGCTCTCCGAGAACGTAGCCGGAAATGTTATGCGGATTCTGATTAAGAGCCATTCCAACAGCTCTCTGCATTCTTGCAGTATCCAAGAAGGTGCCTGTGCCGAACACTTGCCGACGATTTAAACCCGTATAGTACCGAAGCAATCCTGTAATGACATCGCAGGGATTGGAAATATTAATCAGTACACCTTTAAAGCCAACTTCATGCAATTTAATTCCGACTTCCTTAGCTTGCTTGCAGTTGAATTCATACTCCAAGAATCTATCGCCGCCTTGCGCAAGAGCTTTAATGTCGCCGAATGAAGTAACGATAACATCAGCATCGGCAAGGTCGCTATAATTCTGTTTCAGTATCTTCGTGCTGGTATCGAGTCTTGGCAAAGAGTCCATATAGTCATAGAACTCAGCAGTGCATTTGGCATCGTTGTTGTCGATAAGGACTAGCTCATCTGCGATACCCTTGGTTACTAGTGTGTAGGCGACAGTTGATCCAACGTGTCCAAGGCCGATAACACCGATTTTTCTCATTTTTTTCTCCTGACAAATTGTTTTGTCAGTCTAATCATCAAAAAAGAGGAGAAAAGTTTTTGGGGTATTGAATAACTCAAAAATAGCCTTAATTCCTCAAACTGGTTTCAGTGAGCCTAGCGTACAGAAGGTGGATTGAGGCTTTTGATTTCAACGTCTCGGTTATGAAGCGTAGCTAGACAGCCTGCGCCTAAACTTTTTGACTGCTTCCTAATGAGCGGAACTGAACAAGGGCGATAAAGAAGGCCATTAACAAAAGTCCGGCACAAATGAAATAAACAAGACCTGACAGCATGGATTGAGGATCCTGGTGGACAGTATGTACAAGAAGAGGGGTTCCGATAAGTGGAGCGATAACACCGATAAGACTGTTCAGAGAAGAAATAGCTCCGAGGCTGATACCTTGGTCGTTGGCACTGATATTTTCTGAGACCATGCCGTTTAGTGTCGGAGGGACGGCAACAGACATAAAATTTAAGAAGATAATGACGTAGAGCCAAGAACCTTGAGTAACCAGGCCAAAACCTAAATAAGCTAATGCGCCGGTTAGCAGCCCGCAAAGGACTACTTTCTTTTCACCGATCCTGCGGATGAACACTCTCATCAGGAATCCTTGCATTACAACGCTGACGGCACCGATACAAACTAAAGAAATGCCGATGTCAAATGGAGTCCACCCGTAGCGGTAATCGGTATAAAGAGTCCAAGTAGAGTGAAGCATGGACTGGGCGAAGGAAGAAACGGCGATAACTGCGATGAGTAGACCGATTTTCTTCAGCCTGGACAAATTAACAAGAGTGCTGAGGGGATTGCATCTTCTCAGAGAGAAGGGAGTACGAAGACTAAGACTTAAGGATTCAGGAAGAACAAATAAGCCGTATAAGAAGTTAAGTCCTGATAGGGCGGCGGCCAGGAAAAACGGATACCGCAAATCGTGTTCTCCGAGGATTCCGCCGATAAGAGGCCCCAAGATAAAACCGATGCCGAAACACGCGCCGAGCATGCCGAAGGCTGCCGCTCTTTTTTCTTTAGCCGTTATGTCGGCGATATAAGCCTGAGCTACCGCTACGTTGGCCGAGAACATTCCTCCTACAAAGCGCGAGGCCAAAATTACTGGCAAAGACATACTCAGGGCCGGAACTAAAAACATGATACTTAGGCCGAAGATTCCTAAAAGCATCAGAGGGCGCCGACCGTATCTATCAGATAAAGCACCGAGAGTGGGAGCAAAGCAAAATTGCATCAGGCCGTAGCTGACGAGCATTGCACCAAGCCACCAGGCCTGTGAGGCAGAGTTGCCGGCGAGCTTACCCACAAGTTGGGGAAGGACGGGAATAATCAAGCCTATCCCTAAAATGTCTAATAGAACACATACCAAAATAAATGGCAGGCCCGGATGGAAACTTCTCTTCATATGTCCTCGGCACGAATAAGTCCGAAAATCTAACACATGAATTTTATCCACACCTGAGGAAAACACTTAAGATGGCGACAAGGCCAATGAGAATGTAAATAAGTCCTTCAAAAAAAGACCTTGTCGGCGAAATGCCGACAAGGCTACTTCGTAAAGGTTGGGAAGAAATCTTGAGCGGAATCAGTTGCTCTGTTCCGATCGTTGCTTAATTTTTTTCTTCCTCAATATCTCGTTAGAGTTCTTTTTGCTCCTCTTTGTTGTTGGAATCTAAAACGAAGTTCACAACGAAAAGCATTGTCAAGATAGCATTGACAAAGTTTCTCTCGTCCGTATTGTCCCACTCTTGCAGTGCTGGTATCTCAACAATGTCTGCGAGGGCTTCTGGAACATGCCGTTCGGTTTTAAAGAGTCGGAACTGTTCAGTCAGCCAGCTTGCATGTCCTTTTCTCATATACTTAGCAAAGTCTCTGAGATCAGGCCAACGTTCATTCAATCTTTCATCAGCTATTCTTAATTCGTTGAAGAGACTGAGTGTTTGTTTCCCTGGAATTTCCATAAAGTGATAAAGCTCTATAAGGAAAGACAGCTGTTTGCCTATCTGATACCAGTCGAGGGCACTTGAGTCAGCCAGTTCTTCCAGTTTTTGAAGTAGCTTTCTGCAATTCTTTTTCTTTAGCTCATCATTCTTCTGAGCAATTTCCCACAATTCAACTAGATGTTTAGTGTCAATTAATTGTTTTGCTATTTCTTCCGTCTCACCGGAGAAGAACGTACTGTTAACTCCATCGGGATCCTCTTCCTCAAAATCCTCATCAATCATCATTTCCAAAGGATCATCTAAACGGCGTGTGGCCCTGCTTGCATGCCAGTGGCCTAGGTGAGATGCTCTGGAGCACTTTCTGATAGGTTCGCTCATGCAATAGGAGATGTCTCCCGGTCCCTCCAGGTCTCCAAAGGGAGCGTTGCACATCCTGTCGACAACCGGCATTTGAGGCACCACACTCAATTTTGCAAAGTCTGCTACTTTATCTTCTTCTGCACGTTCGACTACGAGGAAGAAGTTGGTGCGGGGCCCCGCCAAGTTGTAGCGAATACCTAAATATTCTTGTTCTTCGGCATCTTTGCTGGCAACCATGCGCATATTAGCAACAAGTTGCACAAGGGCTTTTCCAAATTCTTGGTCTAACCGTTTTATGGTTATTTCTTGCTTCTGTCCATCTTCTAAAAAAGACATTCTTAATTCATCAATCGGCTCTCTCAGGAAAGCAGCTGATGAACAAGAGTCAGCCGAGTAAGCAGTCCTCGGGGCCCTAGAGGTCCAAATTGCATCTTGAGGCCAGTGAATGCTAACTGACTTCAACAGTGGTGCCTGAAGGCGGACAATTACACTGTTTGCAGCATCCTCGATGTCAGAGTAGCTGTAAACCGACTCATACACTCCGCCTGTGGACTCAGAAATTTCAGTCAAAAGACTGCCGTAAGGAGCCATGCCGATTCCTAAGGTGAAGATTCTTCGGCCTGTCTTTTTAGCAGCTTTTTTTACGCTCTTATTGTCCCAAACTTCTCCGTCGGTAATTAAGAGAATGGCGCTATTCTCACTTTCCCCTCGGCACAGGTCTCTACATCCGTTCAGGGCGCCTTCAAGCTCAGTTCCTCCTAAATCGGCCTGAATGTTATTAATGACTTCTTCCCATGGTCTTGTAAGCCATCCCTTAATTCTTGAGTTGCACTTCGGAATGATGGCATTTTCTGCAATTTTTTCCAGTCTCAGATCAGATCCGAAACGATACAGGGTAACTTGATCCTGTGGATCTAACCCTCCCACAATTTTTGACAGAGTCTCTTTTGCCCACTCAATTCGGCTTCCATCCATTGATCCGGAGCAATCAAGTAAGACACAGAGATCTAAGGGTGCTTTTTTAGGAGCAATCTGCGGAATAAAAGATGCCAAGGCAGCCCACTCTTTGCCGTCTTGTGCGAGACACAGAACACCTGAGTTCTCAACTTCAAGGTCAACGACAAAATCTCGGTCTGCTTTGCCGACGGCGCTAACCTTTAGACCTTTTTGGGAGTAGGAACATCTGATAGCATGAGAAGGAGAGTAGACAGTCCCCTCATCGAACGGCTTCTTAACTAGAAGCTCTCCGGAACAGGCGTAATCCGCAAAAATATTCGCTTCAACTCCGGCGAGAGGTGATGGATAGGATTCTTCGCTGGCGGCATAGCGCTCATCCAATACCATCGGGATAGTGATGCGGACTTTTTTGCCGTGAAACTCTAATAGCTGCATATACTCGACAGTTATTTTGGCCTTTTCACCCGGCTTCAGATTGCCGAGTGAAGCAGTGCAAAAGTCCTGCTCTTCGATCTTGAGCATTACCGGAGAGTCGCCGGATTCCATGGCATCTTCATAAGTCTCTTCTGCCTTCTTCTTTAGAAGTGCGCAAGCATGACGAACAACACCGTTTATTTCAGCCGAGAAAGAAGTAATCACACTCTTGCCATAAGGCAGCGGAAAGCTGTAGCTGATTTCAATGGTATCGTCCGTGCTGTTCTCATAGTTTTGAACAGACTGATATCTGAAAAGAGGACCGTCCACTTCACCTTTCCATTGAATGGATTTCAAAGGAATGTTGGCTTTTACGTGATTACTCATTGTTCTTTCCTTTATTCTGTTTGTATTCTTGAACAAGTTCAATAATTTTTTCTGTCAGCTCCGGAAGAGCTTCTGCCTTAATTTCTGCCTTTCGGTTATCTAGAACCAAGGTCATTCCTGAACCAAGAAAAATGTGAGAACACCAAGAAATTGTTCCGACTTCCGGTTCTGGGAGTGCGATTGAATCTTCGTCATAAGAAGTGATTTCTTTTAACCGAACATTCTTATGAGATAGTCTCTTGATCTTGAGCAGCTCTTCTAGATGTTCATTGGTGTAGTAGGACCCACGTTTTTGACCCAATGGGGGTGCTACATACCCTTTTTGAATGTAGAACCGAATCGTCCTTCTTGGTATTCCAGTGAGTTCAGCGAGATCTTCTAGACGAAATTTTTTGTCGCTTTCCATCCTCTCCTCCTTAATTGAATTTTATTATACACTAATTGTGTACTAAAAAGTGTCATAAAAATAAATTGCTGTTCAAAAACTTCAAAAAGTGCCTGCCTTCTTGAATGTTTAAGGAGTTCTCAATTCGGTTTGAGAGAGATGTGTTTGAAAAGTCAAAGACCTCTTCGGAAAGTTGAGTTCGAAGAGGTCAAAGATGTAGTCGTTATGTCGGGTTAAGAAAAACCAATTTTTCGGACGGCGCCTCCGTTTCCTTTGATTCGTACCTCGTCTTTAAGGGCCTCTAAGAAAGTTTTTTTCGTTTTCTCGGTTCTGAATTTGAATTGACGATAGACGGCGGCAAAATCACCGGGGGTTAGTTTTTCGAGGTTTTCAAGTTCAGCCAAAACTTCTGCTAACGAACCTTGAAGCCGAAGTTGAGAAGAATACTTTTTGAATAGTTTTTTAGCTTGTTCAAGTTTTAAGAAGTCGAATTTTGTTTTGAGGTCAAAGCGGCGTAAAGCTGCCGGATCAAGAAGATCCATTAAATTGGTGGTTGCAATAAACACCCCTTCGAAGTTCTCAATTTGTGTCAGCAGCTCATTGACTTGTGTGACTTCCCAGGAGTGACTGCTTAAGGTTCTGTCTCTCAAGAAAGAATCGATCTCGTCAAGCAACAGAACGGCATCATCTCTCTGTGCGTCTTCAAAGGCTTGGGCAATAATCTTTTCCGTTTCCCCAAGATAGCAGTTCAATAAGTCAGAAGCTTTTCGAACGATGAGTGGTTTTTCAAGGTATTTTGCCAGCCACTTGGCATAGGCAGTTTTCCCGGTCCCGGGAGGTCCATAAATGCAAATTTTTGCACTCCCGGCACGTTTAACGCCTTCTGCGATCTTTTTGAGAGCGAGCGTGGAATTGGTTAAATCCGGATCATACAAGTAGCTTTGATTATTTTCGATAGGAGGAAGCTTGGGAAGACCTTGGGCTTTGAGTTTTTCTGTAATGATCTCCATGGCAACTTTGGAAGAGAGTTTCAATGAACTCATAGACAATATCTCTAAAATTTCGGCTGCCTGGGCGATAATCCCCGGGGAAAGAAAGTTGCTTTTTGTAAGTCGAGTTAATTCTTTTTCGTCGAGAAATTTCCCTAGTTTCCGATGTGTTAAGTCCTTGAGGACTCTCAAAGGAGGATTTGCTATCTCTAGAACAAAAGTAAATCTTCGAATCATCGCAGGATCGAGGCCTGCAATAGAATTTGTCATCCATATTGTTGGAGTTTGGTTTTCTTCCAGACACTTGTTGATGAAGGCCTTGTTAGTACGAAAGGTGTAAGACTTCTGAATTCCTTCGTTGAAGAGATCCGCAGCCTCATCGACGGCAAGAAGAGAGTCGCTGGAGGAACTCAACAGGGAAGAAGCAACTTGCCAGTTTTCCCAACGGCTCGTGGACTCGGATGATTTAGAGCCGGATGTAGAAAGAGAAGGTTCAAAAGTTTTTAGTCCGGATTCTTTAGCTAATAAGCGACTTAACTCGGTTTTTCCTGTTCCAGGTGGTCCATACAAGAGAATGTTTACACCTTTCCTGGGATTTGAGGCATTCTGCTTTAGAAATGGAAGAATTATGTCCGGAATAGCCGGAAGATAATTAAAGTCTTTTAAAGATAAAATACTCGATTCTGTTTGAATCAGGTATTGAGAAAAGAGCTTCTGTTTGGTAACAGTTCCCCAAATATATTGGTTCAGATCATTGTTGTGGAAAACTTCGAACAGATCTTCCGCATCCGTAGAAGAATAGCAATTGAGTGTCAGGACGCCGCAGTTAACTAATTTTCCTTCCGGAGAAATGACTTTCATGACTTCAGTACTCGAGACATCGAAAAGCCACGCCATAATATCTCCCAGCAGATGTATGCCTTTATTAGTGAAGTCAAAGAAATTGATGACTTCCTTGAGCAGGGGATTGGCTTGAATAAGAAGAAGAAAAAATAAAATATCAGTTTCAAAGCTTGAAAGACACAAACATTCCTGCAGCACTGCTGCATTCTTTTGCATTTTCTCTGGAAAGAGACCGGCTGTTTTGACTTTGTCTGATATCGATTGATAGAAGTCTGAAAGTTCCTGAGGAATACCTTCACCTCCTTTTCTTAGTTTTTTTCTGAGTTCTTTGTAGGCACGGGATACTTGTTCAGGAAGATCGTTCTCGATCTCTTCAAAAGTTTTAGGCTCTTCGTCGTCCTCAAAGTTTCCCGATTCAATAACCTCTTGAACCAGCCCAGAAAGAAGATCGGTAATGACCGTTCCAACTTCAGTGCCAGGTAAAACGTCATATCCTTCTCTGCGCCAAGAACCTGGTCTTCTTCTTTCATAGTTTTTTTCCAACTTGAACCAGCCGCCTCGCTCCACTAAAATCCTGGTAATCCAATAGTCAACGCCAGCTATGCTTTCTTCACAAGCACCTGTAAAGCTCAAAACAACACTGAGATTTTTAGGCATATTTTGTGCTCCTTTAATCTTGTTCTATTGTGATATTTAAAGCGTTAATTTATGACGCATTAGCCAGCTCGAATCTCTATGAATCAATTCGGCTCCAATCTATTTATTCAATTTTTATCCTGTCTTAATTGAGAAGAAGATTTTTACTTTTACGTAAATAAAGGTACGTAAAACTTCTTAATCGGACATAAAAAAATAATTTTGTCTAGTGGAATTACTTCTAAGTTTTTCGATTTGGCCGCTGTTTCCTATCTAAAATTTAGTAACAACTTTTGACAATAGGAATTGAATAAATGAAACGTACCCTACCTTTTCTACTTTCACTGGTTCGACAGGGATCGCTGGTCAAGCAGATTATTGTGGCTTTGATCCTTGGTATCGCTGTTGGGGTTTTATGGCCGAGCGGTGCTTCCTCCTTGGAGGTTTTAGGAAGTTTCTTCGTCTCTGCTTTGAAGGCAGTAGCCCCGGTTTTAGTGTTTGTTCTGGTTGCTGCTTCTATCGCTAATCAAGACACCGGAAGCGGCGGCAAAATTAAATCGGTTCTCTTCCTCTATATCTTAGGAACCTTTTCTGCTGCATTGGTAGCTGTTATTGCAAGCTTTATGTTCCCGACTCCGATTGCGTTAGTTGAAGTTAAAGACGCAGTCACTGCACCTGGCGGAATTACTGAAGTTATCCGAAACTTGGTTTTCAATCTTGTGGATAATCCTGTAAAAGCTTTGGCTAATGCAAACTACATCGGCATTTTGGCTTGGGCTGTTAGCTTGGGTATTGCTCTTCGTCATTCGAGCGATGAAACCAAGAAAATCGTTGCTGACTTATGCAACAGCGTTGAGTACATCGTGCGTTTGGTTATTCGACTTGCTCCCATCGGTGTGTTTGGCTTGGTTGCCGGCGTTATTGCTACAACCGGCCTGGAAGGAATGCTCAGCTACGTCAAACTGCTTGTCGTTTTGATTGGCTGCATGATCTTCATCGCTTTGGTTGTCAATCCGTTGCTGGTTTGGTTCTATACACGCAAGAACCCGTTCCCTCTGGTTTGGATGTGCTTGAGGGAAAGCGGCGTTACAGCTTTCTTCACCCGTTCATCTGCCGCTAACATTCCGGTCAATATGAATCTTTGCCGTAAACTCAACCTCGACGAGAACGTTTACGCTATTTCCATCCCGGTTGGCGCAACTATTAACATGGCCGGCGCTGCTGTCACTATTACAGTTTTGACTTTGGCTGCCGCTACTACACTGAACGTTCATGTTGATATCGGAACGGCTCTCTTGCTTTCCTTGGTTGCTACCGTTTGTGCGTGCGGCGCATCCGGTGTACCTGGCGGTTCTCTTCTCCTTATTCCATTGGCTTGCGGCTTGTTCGGTATTGAACAGAACGTTGCTATGCAGGTTGTTGCCGTGGGCTTCGTAATCGGTGTCTTACAAGATTCTGCAGAAACTGCTTTGAACTCTTCAACAGACGTTCTGTTCACAGCAGCGGCTTGCGAATACAATCAAAGAAAAGAAGCAAGTGTTCACTAATCTGAACCTTCCGAGTTCATAAAGAAATCTTTTGCCTGCCTCCGTTTGAATGATGAAGGCAGGCAATTTTTATTCCGGTAAATCGGAAAATTGAACCTCAGAAAGTAAAAAAGGACTCCAACAGCTAAAGTTGGATTCCTTGTTTTCTATTTGAATACTTCGAAAAAAACTTACTTTTTCACAAATCGGATAGGCTGTTCAACCGGATTGGCACCGCCTCCGAAGGTAACGGGCTGATCCTGCCATTCGGCATCTAAAGTCGGAGTTAAATCGTCTTGAGTAAGCTCCGCTTTCTCCGGTTTCACATTGGCAATCGATAATAAAGCTTCGGTGACCGGAAGCCACGGACTATTCATTAGCTTAAGCTCACGGTTGATGGATTGAATAAGCGGCGCGGCACTTGCAAGCCACATCTGAGCATCAGCAAATTTGAGTCCGGATAGGAACTCCAAGATCGCCGGAAGGAAATCTGGTAGTTCATTGCTCTCAAACTTCAGACCATGATCCTCATACAGGCGCAGAAGATTGAGCATTGCAGAACCTCTGCCGCGGGAATCACCATGCAGATGTTCGAATAAATTCAAACTGGCTTTCTTACCTAAATCGAAAGTGGAGACATAAATTCCTTGCAGATTTGCTAAAGATGATGAAGAAAAGTGTTCAATCATCTTGGACAAATTCTCCTTGACTTTGTGACTGAGAGTAGGCGCATTTTGAATCGACGAAGAAATCTCATCTAGTTCATCAAATAATTGCTGCCTCGGGTAAACAAGCAGACAAGCCATGGCCTTTAATTCAATATTCATTATTTACCCCCTAATTAAGGGTTATCTCTACACATAGAGATCATACAAAAGATAAGTACGCTAACAACTCCAGGGGGCGGTGTGAATACCCAAATCGATAATTGTAAATGCTTATTTCAGTGATAAAGATCGGGGAGATAAGCCCAAAATGGAAGATTTTCAAAGGGGTAGTAGGGGATAACTCCTACACTTCAAGAAGATAATCCATAAATTAAAGGAGCGCATTATGCGTGCAGATATTAAGGTTTGGAACCCTGAAAATCCTGCCCAATGGAATAAAACATTAGCATGGACAACAGTTTGGTTAAGTACCTTCAGTTTGACATTGGGCTTTTGTGCCTGGTTCTTGGTACCTTCTTTGGCTCCTAGATTAAATGAGGTCGGCTTTCAGCTTGACCATCGCCAATTGTATTGGTTGGTGGCTATGGTAGGCCTTTCCGCCGGAACTTTAAGAATTATTTGGACCTTCTTACCCCCGATTTTGGGAACAAGAATTTTAGTAACTTTTTCAACGGCTTTGCTGTTGATCCCGCTGTTCTGCTGGGTATACGCAGTAATGAACCCTGGTACACCGTATTGGGTCTTGTTGCTGTTCTCTTTGTTCAGTGGTATTGGCGGCGGTACATTCTCTGGCTTGATGGCAAGTACTAACTACTACTTCCCGAAAAAGCAGAGAGGATTTGCTTTGGGCGTCCAGGGCGGCCTGTCTGACTTCGGTACCGGTTTAGTTCAGTTTGTCACACCATTAGTAATCGGCTTCAGCGCTTTTGCAGCACTTGGCGCTCCTCAGGTCGCTCACTTGGCTGACGGCAAGACGGTTCAATACTGGCTTCAGAATGCAGCCTGGATTTGGATTCCGTTCGTCGTCATTATTACTATTCTGTCTTGGCTTTGCTTGCGTTCAGTTCCCGTAACCGCAAATATCAAGAAGCAGTGGTCTATTTTCGGCAATAAACACACCTGGTTTATGACCTTGTTCTATTACGGGACATTCGCTACATTCGCCGGTCTCGGTGCTCAGTTGGCTTTGTTGGGAACTCACGAATTTGCTCATATCGAAAACGCTCCTAACGTCGTTGCTTTAGCTTGGTTAGGCCCTGTCATCGGTGCTTTGTCAAGAGTCGGTGCCGGTAAGGTTGCTGACTCCATCCGCGGCGGCCGCGTCACCACGATTATGGCTGTCTGCAATATCATCGGCTTGCTCGGGTTGTGGCTCTACAAACCAGATTCTGTAATGGGATGCTGGATTTGGTTAGGCTTTATGTTCTGGGTATTCTTCTGGACCGGTGTCGGCAATGCTTCCACTACTGAACAGATGGCTGTTCTGTTTCCGCCGCTTCAGGGAGGTGCAGTCGTTGGCTGGACTTCCGCAATCGGTGCTTATGGTCCTTTCACTATCGGCGTCCTCTTGGCTGAAACCAATGCAGCAACAATGTTTGCCGTAACAACAGCAATCTTTATCGCTATCTTATTAATCAATATTTATTACTACGACTGTAAAGATGCCCCGGATCTTTGCTAATTCGTCGAACAAATAAATAAAAAAGGGAGAACCTATATGCCTGGAATGATGAAAAGTTCTCTGTTCTTCTCAAAGAAGGTCGGTTCCTATTCAGATGGTTGGGGTGAAGTTGTAAACGCTGACCGCGGTTGGGAACAGGCTTACAGAGACAGATGGGCACATGACAAAATCGTCCGTTCTACCCACGGCGTTAACTGTACCGGCTCCTGCAGCTGGAAGGTATACGTTAAGGACGGTATTGTCACATGGGAAACCCAAGAAACTGACTACCCCCCAACGCCTCCCGGAGTTCCGAATCACGAACCTCGCGGCTGTCCTAGAGGAGCAAGTTACTCTTGGTATCTCTACAGTGCCTCCAGAATTAAACATCCGTTAATCAGAGCAGAACTTCTAAACTATTGGGAAGAAGCTCGGAAGACAATGGATCCGCTAGCTGCTTGGAAGAGCATTGTTGAAGATCCGCAAAAGAAGAAGGCCTATTGCGAAGCCCGCGGTATGGGCGGATTGGTTAGAACTTCCTGGAATACCGCTCTGGAAATTATCGCTACTGCCAACCTCTACACGATTGACAAGTACGGTCCTGATAGAATCGCCGGTTTCTCACCGATTCCAGGCTACTCTATGGTCTCCTACGGTGCAGGTACTCGGTATCTGTGCTTAATCGGCGGTACGCCTCTCTCTTTCTATGACTGGTACTGCGATTTGCCGCCGTCATCTCCCCAGACATGGGGCGAACAAACTGACGTTCCAGAATCGGAAGCTTGGTACTACTCCAGTTACATCATTGTTTGGGGTACGAATATTTCTATGACCCGTTCTCCGGACGCACACTTCCTGATTGAAGCCCGTTATAACGGTACCAAGGTTGTAAATGTCTGCCCGGATTATGTGGAAGTAACGAAAGACGCCGATATGTGGATCCATCCGAAGCAGGCAACCGATGCTGCTTTGGCTTTGTCTATGGCTCACGTCATCTTCAAAGAGTTCCACTATGAAAATCCGGATCCGTACTTCACCGAATACGTTAGAAACTATACCGACTTCCCAATGCTTGTCATGCTCGACAAGAATGAGAAGGGCGGATATGTTCCGGGACGTCTGCTTCGTGAATGCGATATCGGCGCTCCGGCCGGAGAAAACAATCCGGAATGGAAGACCGTCGTCTATGACGAACTGACAAAAGATGTGGCCGTTCCGCAGGGCTCAATGGGTTACCGTTGGGGTCAAAAAGAAGGACAGGATCTCGGCAAATGGAATTTGAACTCCGTAGACGGACGTACCGGCAAAGAAATTAAGCCGCAGCTATCTTTCTTGAAGGATTCGCCGGAAGTAGTCGATGTTTCCTTCCCGTATTTCGGCGGAAGAGAACGCCCGATGTTCACTCCGAACGAACAGACTTCCGATGTTATCGTTAGAAAAGTTCCTGCCAAGACAATTAAAGTTGACGGAAAAGAATACTTGGTTGCTACAGTGTTCGATTTGTTCGGCAGTTACCTTGGCGTCGACAGAGGCTTGGGCGGTGAAGTTGCTCACAGCTACGAAGATAACGTGCCGTTTACACCGGCATGGCAGTCTGTCATTACCGGCGTTGAACCCGAATATGCAATCACTGTAGCTCGTGAGTTTGCAAAAGCTGCTTCTAAGACCAAAGGCCGTGCCTGCGTTCTGATGGGCGCAGGCGTTAACCAGTGGTTCCAGACCGATAACACTTACCGTACGATTATTTATCTTCTGTTGATGTGCGGTACTTGCGGTGTCGTCGGCGGAGGCTGGTGCCACTATGTGGGTCAGGAAAAGATTCGTCCGGAAGCCGGATGGTCCGAATACTCCTTTGCTAAAGACTGGGAGCCCGCCAGCCGCCATATGAATGCGACTAGCTACTTCTATGAACATACCGACCAGTGGCGTTACGAAAGAATTCCTCTTTCGGATATGTTGTCTCCTCTAGCAGATACCAAAGTTTATAACGGTACTTACGTCGACTATAACGTTAAGTCCGAAATGATGGGCTGGTTGCCTTCTGCTCCTCAGCTCAACGTCAACCCAACAAAAATTGCTTCGCTTGCTCAGAAGGCCAACGAGGATCCAACTCAGTATTTGATCGATCAGCTCAAGACCAAGAAGATTCAGTTCAGCTGCCAAGATTTGGATGCTGAAGAAAACTGGCCGAGAAACTTATTTGTTTGGCGTTCGAACCTGCTCGGTTCTTCCGGTAAAGGTCAGGAATACTTCCTTAGACATTTAATGGGAACTCAGAGCGGTATTCTTGGCGGGGAATTAACAGAAAAGGACGGCACGCTGCTTCCGCAGATGGTTAAATGGCGTCCCCCTGTCACAGGTAAATTGGATCTGTTGGTCAATATGGACTTCCGTATGAGTACAACGTCCATTTACTCCGACATCATTCTTCCGACAGCTACTTTCTACGAAAAGAACGATATCAACACAACGGATATGCACAGTTTCATCCATCCGTTCGTTAAAGCCGTTCAATGTTCTTGGGAAGGCCGCTGCGACTGGGATACTTATAAGGATATCGCCAAAAAACTTTCTGAAATCGCCGCGATGTATCCGGATAAATTCGGCAACGTCGTTGACATGGTTATGACGCCGCTCGGTCACGATTCTCCTCATGAATTGGGTCAAGCTTTGGATGTTAAGGCCTGGTATAAGGGCGAATGCGATTTGATTCCAGGCAAGACGGCTCCGTTGATTCACGCAGTTCCGAGAGACTACCGCACTATTTACGATAAGTACACGTCTGTCGGACCTTTGCTCAGTACAAAGGGAGGCGGCAATCGCGGCATCAAATGGAACCTGGATCCGGAAATTGAAGAGTTAAAACAGTTGAACGGTACGGTCACCGAAGGTGTCGCCAAAGGCCGTCCGAAGATGCTTACCGACATCAATGCAGCAAACTTCATTATGAGAGTTTCTCCGGAAACTAACGGTGCTTTGTCATACCGCAGCTGGACATTCGTTGAAAACCAATGCGGTGTTAAATGCCGCTGGATGTCCGAAGGTCATATCGAAGACAAGATTACCTTCGACGATTTGGCTCATCGTCCCGTAAAGACATTCACTGCTCCGGACTGGTCTGGCACAATTACTCCGGAAACTCCGTATGTCGCATTCTGGCAGAACGTGTTTGTTAAACTTCCGTGGCGTACTCTGACAGGACGACAGCAGTTCTATCAAGACCATAGCTGGATGAGAGCTTTTGGTCAGGAATTCGCTCAGTATCGTCCGCCTGCATTCCAGAGATCGTTGGAGGGTTATAAGGATATTGCGGCGAACGGCAATAAAGTCATCATGTTGAACTTTATGACCGCCCACCAGAAATGGGGTATTCACTCCACTTATTACGACAACGAAAGAATGCTTGCGCTGTCCAGAGGAGGCCCAGTAGTTTGGATGAGCAACCTCGATGCGGCTAACGCCGGCATCGTTGATAACGATTGGATCGAATGCTGGAATTGCAACGGTTCAGTTGTTGCCAGAGCCATTGTCTCTTCAAGAATGCCGGAAGGCCTGTGCATCATGCAGCACGCTACTGAAAAGACAGTTAATACACCGGGATCTGAGATTAACCACATGAGAGGCGGCGACCATAACTCCCCGACAAGAGTTATCGTCAATCCGACTCATATGATCGGCGGTTACGCTCACCTCTCTTATGCCTTCAATTATTACGGAACTATCGCTCCAAACAGAGATGACTTCGTGTGGATGAGAAAGATGAATGATATCGACTGGATGGAAGAAGAAGCTCCGAGCAAAGGAGGTAATTTATGAAAATCCGTGCACAAATAGGGATGGTATTAAACCTCGATAAATGCATCGGTTGTCATACTTGTTCCGTTACCTGTAAGAATGTGTGGACTAACCGCCCCGGCACCGAATATGTTTGGTTCAACAACGTTGAAACAAAGCCGGGCATCGGTTATCCGAAACAATGGGAAAACCAGAAGAAGTGGCTGGGCGGCTGGGAACTTAAAAACGGTACTCTTCGCCTTCGCCGCGGCAGCAAACTCGGCGTACTCGCCGGAATTTTTGCCAACGGCAAGCTTCCGGGAATTGATGAGTACTACGAGCCGTATACCTTCGATTATCAGAACCTGCAGAAAGCTCCTCGTATGAAGACTTCTGTGACGGCACAGCCAATCTCTTATCTGACCGGAAAGAAGATGAAGAAGATTGTTAACAGTGCTGCATGGGATGATAACCTCGGCGGTACCGATCTGATGACTACCCCGGACGTCAACTTAGCTAACGTAGAGCGCGAAATTTACGCACAGTACAAGAACACTTTCTTGTACTATCTGCCGCGTCTATGCGAACACTGCTTGAACCCAGCCTGCGTAGCCAGCTGTCCGTCCGGTTCCATCTATAAGCGTGAAGAAGACGGCATTGTCTTGGTCGACCAGAACAAGTGCCGCGGATGGAGAATGTGCGTCTCCGGCTGCCCGTACAAGAAGGTTTATTACAACTGGTCTACCGGGAAAGCAGAAAAATGTATTTTCTGTTATCCGCGTGTAGAAAGCGGCCAGCCGACCGTTTGCGCTGAAACCTGCGTCGGGCGTATTCGTTACATGGGCGTAATGCTTTACGATGCGGACCGCGTTAAAGAGCTCGCTTCTATACCAAACGAAGAAGATCTTTACGCAGCCCAGAAGTCCATTTTCTTGGATCCTAACGATCCGAATGTTGAGGCTCAGGCGCTTGAAGCCGGAATTTCTCACGACTGGATCGAGGCCGCGAAGAAATCTCCGATCTACAAGATGATCTGCAAATGGGGCGTAGCGCTTCCGCTGCATCCGGAATTCAGAACTCTGCCTATGGTTTGGTATGTTCCGCCGCTTTCTCCGATTGCTCAGGCAGTCGATGCCGGTAAGCTTTCTTTGAAGGGCGATCTTCCGGATGTAGAAAGTCTGCGTATTCCTGTCCAGTACTTGGCAAATCTGTTTACCGCAGGCAATACAAAACCGGTTCTGGATGCTCTAGGACGCCTGTTGGCTGAAAGAAAGATCCTTCGTTCTTACAGCAACGGCGCCGGAATATCTCAGTTCCTGACTTGTGAAGTGTTCCCTGAAGAGCTCAAGAATAGTCCGGACGTTAAGCTTCTGGATTCTTTGGGACTGACATTGCAGGATGTTTGCGACATGCATAACCTCTTTGCTATTGCCGACTATAAAGATCGCTTTGTCGTGCCGTCAGCCAACCGCAACCATATGGCAAGTATGCTGTCTCAGGGTTCTCAAGGAATTAACTTGGGCGGCGGTGCTGATATGCGCCGCAGAGCGTCGGTTATCTTCGGCGGTCCAATGAACCGAAAGGTCATCCCTCTTTTCGAAGAGTATGAACGCAGTACCGATAAGGTGGGAGGCTAATGATGAATGATCTCTATCTAACCTTAAATTTCGTGATCTTCCAAGTGATGCCTTATGCGATCTTGGCAATCCTGCTTCTCGGCAGCTTTGCCAGGTATCTGATTAGCCCGTTTTCCTGGAAGAGCCAAAGCAGCGAACTCATCGATAAAAAAGACTTGATGTGGGGTGCAAATTTGTTCCACATCGGTGTCATCATCGTGTTCTTCGGTCACGTCTTCGGCCTCTTTACACCGAGCGCAATCCTCGACATGATGGGAATGACTCCTGCCGTTCACCAGTTGGTTGAAGTCTTTGTAGGAGGCACCTTTGCCGTTGTAGCAGTCCTTGGCATCTTTATTCTGTTCTTCCGCCGTTGTTTCAATGACAGAGTCAGAACAGCATCAAGACCAAGCGACTACCTGGTTTTGATTCTCCTGATTGCTGTACTGCTCTTCGGATGCGCTTCCGTCATTGAGTCTTATCTGTATGACCACTCCGGCGCAACCATCGTATTGTTCCGCTCCTGGGTTCACGGTTTACTTACTTTCGACCCGAACGCCTGGACATACATGCTGCAGGTTCCTGAACCTCAGAAATGGCATATCTTCATCGGTTTGTTGGTTTTCTTGGTCGTTCCTTTTACCAGACTGGCTCACATCTGGAGCGGATACTTCACGCCATTGTTTCTTATCAGACCGCATCAGATTATGCGCATTAATAGGAAACCAATGAAGTAACAGGTTGTTTCAGAAGAGAAGCCCGGGCCTTGACGCTCGGGTTTCTTTTTGGCCGACGCGAAATAACTCCGCTCCAATCTAAGGTGATTGTTTAAGGATAACGGCTGGTATACAATTTTCGCCCTAGCCGAAGAACACACGGGAGCCGAGTATGAGTGACTTTTCTTCAAGTATTTCAACTAAGCTGGTTCATGTTGGTAGAAACACAGGCGTGAGCCAAGGTTTTGTCAATATTCCACCGTTTAATGGCTCTACGGTTTTGCATCATTCTTCCGCAGATATGAAAGAAAGGACACGCCGTCAAATGAACGGAGAGGAAGTTCTGACTTATGGGACCGAGGGTGGCCCTACACACGATGCTTTCTATCAATTGATGAACGAACTGGAAGGCGGGGTTGGTACTTGGGCCTATTCCACCGGACTTGCCGGCTGCGTGATTCCTTTTTTTGCTTTTGTGAAGGCAGGCGACCATGTGTTGGTTACAGACTCCGTCTACGGACCTACACGACAGTTTTGTGAAACGATTCTACGAGGACTAGGAATTGAGGTTGAGTTTTATATTCCGACGATAGGTGAGGGAATCGAAGAGCTCATACGTTCGAACACGCGCTTGATTTACATGGAGAGCCCTGGAAGTCACTCCTTTGAGATGCAGGATGTCCCGGCGATTGTTCGTGTTGCTCAAAAACATAACGTCTGGACCATGATCGACAACACTTGGGCTAGCCCAATGTATTTCCAGCCGTTGAAAGTCGGTGTCGATGTTGTCATACATGCTGTGACGAAATATATAGGAGGCCATTCTGATTTGCTGATGTCAACGGCAACCTGCAATGCCAAGGCGTGGCTTTTGGTAAAGGCCGTCAGCACTACGATGGGACAATTAGTTCCGGCAGACACTATTTATTTGGCCCATCGCGGCATTCGGACGATGAAAGTCAGAATGGAGGCACAGTTCAAATCGGCGCAGAGAATTATTCATTGGTTAGAACAGCAGCCCGAGGTCGAGAAGATTTTGTGGCCTGCTCACGAAAAAGATCCCGGTTATCCGATTTGGAAAAGAGATTTCACGGGCGCATCCGCTTTGTTCGCTGTCAAGTTGAAAGACAGCATTCCTGATGCCGCTTTGGATAGTTTCTTAGACAATCTGAAACTCTTTGGACTTGGATATTCGTGGGGCGGGTATGAAAGTTTGCTTATCCGAAGTTACGGAAAGCGAAGCAAAGACGACTCAACCGCTTTTGAAAAGATGCTTCGGTTGTCTATCGGGCTGGAAGATTCAGAGGACCTTATAAAAGACCTTCAGAGAGGTTTTGAAGCACTGCGAAAGGAAACACCTTAACGAAGAAAGAAAAGGCGCCAGAAGCGCCATTTTGTTAGTTCTGTGTTGAGGTTTTTCTTGGTTTCTGCTTTCTTGAAGCCAAAATCTTATCGAACAAGCAGTTTGGAATGATCCTCAGAACTTTAGAGAGCACGCCCATTTGCCAAGGAATCGTCACATAAGATTTTTTCTCAAAGATAGCTTTAACAGCCTCTTTGGCAAATTCTTCTGGTGTCAGAAGGAAAGGCATCTTGTAGGGATTTTTGGCGGTTAAAGGTGTCTTCACAAATCCCGGAGAAATGGTCACGACGTCCACGCCGTGCTTTTTCATTTCCACGCGCAGACTTTCGCAGTAAGTGATGACTGCTGACTTGCTTGCGCAGTACGCTTCGCTCCCCGGTAAGCCGCGGATGCCGGCTACGCTGGCAATACCAACCAACGTTCCTCTTTTTCTTTCCATCATCGGTGCTTCAAAAGCGTGGAAAGTGGAAGCCATGGATAACACATTGGTTTCGAATACTTGGTCAAATACTTCCAAGTCCTCTTTGAATTGTGTTTTGACTCCGATAGAGACACCTGCACAGGCGATTGCCACATCCACGCCGCCGCATTCTTTATCGAACTTACGGGCTTCTTCAATCAGTTTTTCTCTATCAGTTACATCGCAGACAATGGCTTTATGCAAATGAGAGTGTGGAAGGCGGGAGATAATCTCATCGAGTTTTTCTTTTCTTCTGGCAACAAGTCCGAGAGTAGCGCCCTTAGCGGCAAATTCTTTTGCGAGCGCTTCCCCGATTCCGCTGGAAGCTCCTGTGAGAAAAATGTTCATTTATTTAATTTCCGTGAAAGCGTACAAAACCGCAATAAAAAGATTATTTTAATCGTGCAGTCGGGATTCCTGCAGGCTGCGAATGGAAAAAAAGCCCCTTAAAGTAGAACATTAAGGAGCTTGTTCGCAGAAGAGAAAATTATTTGTTATTTTCTCTTTCTTTATTGATCAGGAAATCCATCACCTGGATTGCACCCTCGCGTGTCCCGACCATATGAGGAGCGGTGATGTATTTACCGTTGACTGCATTGCAAGGAGTGCCGTCGATGTCATAAGCCATCCATGTTTTGCGGGCCTTTTCAGTGTTCATCCTTGTGGAGAAAGAATTAGCGGCCTTTAAGAACTCTTCCTTATTCAGCCCATTGGAGGCTAAATAATCAGCAACGCTGTTAAGGTCCGGCATTTCTCTGCCTTCTTTAATAACGGCATTGAACATCATGTCGTGGTACGGATCGAGCTTATTGAGTGCTTCAAGCGCGTAATAGGTCTGAGTGAAGTGCTTGGTTTTATCAGACCATGCCACCGGGATTCTCTTGAAAACAACATCATTCGGAAGCTGGGCTGCCCAAGGCTCTACTGATTTTTCATAGGTGTAGCAGTGCGGACAGGTATAAGCAAAAAATGTAAGAACTTCGATTTTCTTTGGATTGGAAGTTTGAACCGGAGTTTTTAAAGCAACGTAATCAGTTCCGGCAACTGGTTTATCCGCAGATGCAAAAACTGTCAGAGGCATAAAAGCTGCGATAGCTGCAGCAAGTATTGAACGTCTGAGCATAGTTAAACCTAATAAATTAAATATTCAAAAATGCTAGTAAATTGAACTGAAGGAGAAATTAAATAACAATACGCAGTCAAAAGACTGCGTATCGGATACTACTGAAGATGTTTATTTCACTCGTCCTACTGTTGCCTGGAACGAGTTCTGCATTAAGCGGGTTTTGACATCATTGGCTTCTTGATTGGTCCCGTAAGGTCCGAGACGGACTCTGTACCATGTTGTTCCGTTTTCAACTCTCTTAATGATGCGGGATTCAAAGCCGAGAAGGCCGAGCTCTGCTCTCAGGTTTTCTGCTTCCGCTTCTCCTTTGAAAGCACCTGCTTGGACAACATAACGGTAAGTTTCTTCAGCCGGCTGCTTAACCTCTTCTTTGGTGTTGGCGGTATCGGCAGAGTTAGGATATTGAGGCTCTACAGTTACAACTTTGCTTTTGGGCGCGTTGGCTGGTGAGTCTCCGGTTCCGTTAAGCGCAGCATTCGGATCCGGAATTGCACCGTTAGCGATAGGGTTGATTTTCTCACTGGCCTGGTTCACTTTATTGATAAAAGGAATCGGTGCATTGGTAATGAAAAGAGCAGCCGCTGCGCAGGCACCAACACCTACGACACCCCCGACTAAAAATCCATAAAACCACGTTCCAAAACCGGATCTGCCTGCCATTTCTATTGCTCCTTATCGGCTCTGTCCAATCTTTCCGGAGCTGACACTCCCAAGATTCCGAGGCCGTTTTTGAAGACTTGCTGGACTGCCAACAATAAAGCGAGACGAGCGTTTCTTGTCTTCTCATCCTCAACGAGTACTCTTTCAGAATTGTAGAAAGAATGGAACTTGGATGCCAGATCAGACAAATACGCAACTAAGCTGTGAGGTGCAAGTTCGTTTGCGGACGAGGCAAGAACATTCGGGTAGTCAGAGAGCAAATTCATCAAAGCAAGCTCGGAAGGAGCTGTTAAAACGCTTAGATCGAAGCTTGAGGCCTGCTGTTCGCTCGGAACCTTGAATCCTTTTTCCGCAGCTTGCGCAAAAATGGAGCAAATGCGGGCATGAGCGTATTGAAGGTAATACACCGGATTTTCATCAGACTGACTTTGGGCCAAATCGATATCCAGATTGAATTCTGCGTCGCTCTTTCTGTTAACTAAGAACAAACGGGCAGCGTCTTTTCCAATCCAGGTTATCAGATCACGCAAAGTTACATAGGTTCCGGCTCTCTTACTCATCTTTACTTCTTGACCGTCTTTGATGACGTGAAGCATCGTATGAAGAAGATATGCAGGGAAATCTTTTGGAACTTCAAAGTTGAAAGCAGGGGCCGCCGCCTGAATGCCGGCACGGACACGTGCTACTGTACCGAAGTGGTCTGTGCCTTGAATGTTCAAAGCTTTCTTGAATCCTCGTTCAAACTTGTTGAGGTGATAAGCCACATCAGGAACGAAATATGTGTAAGTGCCGTCAGTCTTCTTTACGACACGGTCCTTATCATCGCCGAAATCTGTGGATTTAAACCACAGTGCACCGTCTTTCTCGTAAAGCTTGCCGGCTTTATCGATGGCTGCAACCGCGTTCTGAACTCTCCCGTCTCTATATAAAGAGCTTTCTAAGAAATAGTTATCAAAGGAGACGCCGAAAGCTTGGAGATCGTTGTATTGTTCGTTTCTCAGATAAGCAACAGCGTACTTACGAATGTTTTCTAGATCGTCGATATTACCGCTGCTGTGAATTGGTTCACCGTCGAATGCAGTGAAGCTTTCTTTATCCAGATATTTCTGGGCGATATCGCGAATATATTCGCCTTGATAGCCGTCTCCTGGGAATTTGACATCTTTACCCAAAATTTCTTTTGCTCGAGCCTGGACGCTGTCGGTTAATTTCTGGATCTGAACACCAGCATCGTTGTAATAGAACTCGCGGCTGACAACCCATCCTTGAGACTTAAACAAATTGGTCAACACATCACCGAGGGCACCCTGGCGAGCGTGACCTAAGTGAAGAGGACCGGTTGGATTCGCAGAAACAAACTCAATAAGAATAGTTTTATCTTTGTCGGTTGGAAGACAGCCGAATTTGGCTCCTTCTTCCAAAACAACCTTCACGACTTCCTGCTTTGCGTGATCGGACAAAGTCATGTTGATGAAGCCCGGACCGGCAATTTCTATATTTTTAAAGAATGTCTTGGTACCGGGCTGTGCATTGATCTTTTCAACAAGCTGTGCGGCGATATCACGAGGTGCTTTCTTCATAGCTTTGGCGCACTGTAATGCCACAGTGCAGGCCACATCGCCATGAGCAGCTTGCTTCGGCTTCTCCAGGATAACCCTTGCAGTTTCTGGAGCACCAATTTCTTTCAGGGCCTCTGTGAAGAGGCTCGAGATATAGTCTTTCTGAGTATTAAGCATTTTTTGAAGACGCTCTCTTATTCTTCAGCTTTCTTAGAAAAAGTGATCGAGGCAAAAGCAGAGTGATTATGAATAGACTCAAAGTTTTCTGCTTCCACTGTGAAGGAGAGAATTGCCGGTTCGTCTTGGCAAAGGATGGCGACATCTCTGACTAAGTCTTCAACGAACTTCGGATTTTCGTAAGCATGTTCAGTAACATATTTTTCGTCAGAACGTTTCAAAAGACCCCAAACAGGACAGGAAGCTGAAGATTCAATCATCTCAATTTGCTTTTCAATTGCAAAATTGGTTTCGAGCTCCGCATTGATAGAAACTAAAGAACGCTGGTTATGTGCACCATACTTACTGATTTCTTTGCTGCATGGGCACAAACTTGTTACCGGAGCTTCAACTTTCTGATTAATTTTGATATGGCCGTTTTTGGCCTCGGCAACTAATCGAACCTGATAGTTCATTGTGCTGTGAAGTTCAGAAACCGGGGCGGCTTTTTCCATAAAGAACGGAAAGGTAAGACTGATATAACCGCCATCAGCTTTTAGAGAGGAAAGCATCTGTGCCATTACATCAGTTAAAAGAGTAGGGCAAAAAGGCTTATTAATGCTTTCGAGTAATGTCCAGAAGCGGGACATATGGGTGCCTTTTTTGTCTGCCGGCAAAGAAACGTACATTTCTACATCGGCTACAGTGTGCTGGGAACCCAGAACAGTCTTAACTAAAATCGGGGTTTTGATCCCTTTGACCCCAACTTTTTCAATAGGAATATTACGGCGGTCGAGAGAGGATTGAACGTCCGGAAGGACCATCAAATCATTACTTGTCATTTTTTCCTCAAAAGGTCTGGAAAGACCCGTACCAAAACAAAGATAGTTGTCAAGTATACCTTGAATCGAGAGTGAACTTTTTTCATAATCGAGGATCTTTGGGTTCATCCGAAGGTAGACGGATTTTTTAACAAAAAAACTTTTGAAATTTTCCTGTAAAGTGACGTAGATTAACAATCAGTCATGAGTTGACAATTAATTTACAAGGAACGTGATGAACTATCCGATAAAAAAAATTATCTGGGTAGCGGCGGCCGTGGCAGTAATTGTGCTGTTAGCTATGTTTGTTATTCCGGTTATCAGTGCTCTGCTTCTGGGATTCTTCGGAGTTTGTGCTTTGTTGGCAGCTTCTCGTTGGATTGCGGGAGTTTTTAATAAAAATGAGCCAGAAGAAGATAGATACGACACCAATTATCAGGATCACTCTTCAAACCGTGGTTCCCGCAGACCTGCCAGAATCGGCAGAACGAGACAAGAGATAGAAGACGCCGAAGTCATTAAAGACGAAATAAACGGCAGAAGATAATTTAATTTAGAAATGGAAAAACAAAACGAATCCTTTAATTCCAATAAGAAAATCCGTCTTAAAGATACGAGGATTGCCTACTATTGGAATCTAGTACTTTATATCCTGTCGGCGGTGACATTTGCCGACGGATTGGTTAGCCTCTCTTCAAAAATTTGGGGTGGGGCTCTGAATGATTTTGGACTGACTCTAGTTTTCCTTGTTCTGAGCACAAGAGGGGAACAAATCGCAGCCTACGCCTACATTAAAGACCCTGAGCAGAAGGATAAAGTCATTAGAGCCTTAGTTGAAAATGAAAAAACTAGGAAGCCCTGGCTCGGAAGAATTTCTGCAGTAGGTTGGGGTTTGATGTTTGCCGGAATTGCGATTGAGTTGCTAATGTAAAGAAACCTGTGTTAGAATGGCAGTTTCCTTTTCGGAGGGGTGCCCGAGTGGCTAAAGGGGGCAGACTGTAAATCTGTTGGCGCACGCCTACGATGGTTCGAATCCATCCCCCTCCACCAATAGGAAACAAAATATTTCAAAAAATTAACGCTTGACTTGACAAGTCCTAAAAACTTGTTAAAATCTCCGACTCTCTGATACATGGAGGGGTGCCCGAGTGGCTAAAGGGGGCAGACTGTAAATCTGTTGGCGCACGCCTACGATGGTTCGAATCCATCCCCCTCCACCAGTATTCTGAGTTGAAACTAAAGTAACTTCGGTTGTAGTTTCGCGGGTGTAGCTCAATGGTAGAGCAGAAGCCTTCCAAGCTTACGACGAGGGTTCGATTCCCTTCACCCGCTCCATCGCCCATGTGGCTCAGTGGTAGAGCACTCCCTTGGTAAGGGAGAGGTCACGCGTTCAATCCGCGTCATGGGCACCAGATTTATATACGAGATTTTTTAATACATCTGCAAAGGCAGAATTCAGGAGCTACACATGGCAAAAGAAAAATATGAGCGTACCAAGCCTCATGTTAACGTAGGCACCATCGGTCACGTTGACCATGGTAAGACAACTCTTACAGCTGCTATTACTTCCGTTCTTTCTCAGAAGTTCGGCGGTG